>Ga0209013_10000678_pt1 | contig 30724 bp, 24 predicted proteins | sample Cruoilmetagenom2_FD_187291 | JGI IMG/M metagenome (GOLD analysis project Ga0209013, IMG submission 187291) | Oil polluted marine microbial communities from Coal Oil Point, Santa Barbara, California, USA - Sample 2 (SPAdes) (version 2) | ecosystem: Environmental > Aquatic > Marine > Oil seeps ...
CGATACGCCAACGACCAACCTACGGAAAAAACCTTCTAAACTACTGTTTCTTCGTTCCGGCGCAGGGACAACTTCGGTAGTCCCCACCCCCCTTCCCCTCCAACGCGAATATCACGTCGCCAGAAACCCAACCAGGCCAGTAGGATGAAAAGCAACGAAAAAGCCAGCAGCCCGAGTATCCACTCCCAATTAATCGCATCGATCGCATTACCCCCCTGATAGTAGTTCAAAGGAGAGAATTTTGAGACGGTTTCCAACCGCTCATCCAGCGATGATAAACCAGTGATAAAGAAGCTTGCCACCAGCAAAAGCCCGCTCACCATAGCTGTCAGGCGGCGCGAGGGCAGAAGCATACTCAATAATATTGAAAGCCCGCCAAATAACATCAGCACGCTGAAAAGAGCCAGGAATGGCTGAGCCATCGCACCCGGGTTGATATCCATGGTCGTGCTCGGAATGACGATGATAAAACCAAGCCATGTGATCAACAGGATCAATACTGCTGCCAGGGTAAAAGCCAGCACCCGTCCCCAAAAATAAACCGTTCGGCTGATTGGGTATGCCATCACGAGGTCAAGGACACCGCTTTCTTCATCCCCCACCAGTAGACCGCTGCCTGTCAGTAAAGCAAATATCCCTAAGATTAACGGCATATAGGAAAAGAATTCAATATGTAAAAATCCTGAGGGCGTGAATAGATCATCCATATTCCCAAAGAAAGCTATTAACTCTTGTGGATAAATCGCAAACAATTCTCGCAATGCCTCTTGTTGTTCAACATTTATAAATGTTTTGGCAAAATTGATTAAGTAGCCTCCTAAAATCGCAAGGCCAATCCCCCAACCGAGTATCTGACCGCGAAGCCGTGTTAATGAATAACGAAATACTGTCCACATGAATTCACCTCGATTATGTAGTGAAATGTGTGTAATTTTGTGTGTGCGTCTGCGACGCACACACAAAATTACATAAGAAAACCCACACCACCTTCACCTCCTGTCATGCCTCTCCGGGGCTATCTTCGTAGTAGGCAAGGAAAATTTCTTCTAAGCTTGGGCGCTCGGTCTCAAAATCGCTCACCGGGTATGAAGCCAGCGCTTTGATCAGACCGTTCATCTCACCCTCAACCTGCAGCATGATGTTCAAGCCATCATCCTGCGATATAACGGTCACCCCAGACACATTCGCCAATGCATTCGCGTCCACTGGCTCCCGAAAGCGGACCTTCGCCCGCCGTAAGGAACGATTGATGAGCATGGACGTCTCCGCCACTTCCGCCACCACGCCTTTGCGGATGATGGCAACCCGTTCGGCAATCTCCTGAACCTCGCTCAAGATATGCGAAGAGAAGAACACGGTGGCGCCGCGATCCTGTGCCTCGGCAATCATTCCCAGTACTTCTTGCTGCATCAATGGGTCCAGACCAAAGGTTGGTTCGTCGAACATAAGCAGATCCGGTTTAGCCATAAGAGCCTGGACTACGCCAACTTTTTGTTTATTACCCTTGGAGAGGTTCTTGATGGGCATCCTCAAATCCAGTCCGATGCGCTGGGCAATCTGGTACACGTAATCCCAATCGACCACTCTGCCGCGCAATCGGTCCAGGTATCGCAACTCCCCTTCAACGGTGAAGTTCGACTCCAGTTGCAGTTCTCCAGGCAGGTAACCGACCCGAGCGCGCACCGCCACCGGGTCTTTTTGAGGATCCATGTCCAACACTCTGATCGTGCCCCCATCCGGTCGGATTAGATCCAGCAAACAGCGGATAGTGGTCGTCTTCCCGGCTCCGTTGGGACCCAGGAAACCAAAGATTTCACCGCAGCGCACTTCCAGGTCAACGCCCAGCAGGGCTTTTACCCTGCCGTAAGATTTAGTCAGTCCTTATGTATATAACGCTAATTTCCCTTCCATAACGACCTCCTTTCAATAAAATGATGTTAGATAAATTCTTAATACTCATAAACACTTCCCCCGATGAACTCGCGCAATACCGAATCCACCGGCACAATTGAATCGTCTTCCAGCGGTGCGATGGCCTGTAATACCTTATGAACGCGATCAGCACGCACAGCTGCGTCTTCACGCAATGGGTCATCCTGGTACTCACGCACCCACCCGGCAAATTGATCAATCAGCCTGGGTCGATAGATAGATAATTCATACGGCATGCCGGTGTTGACAATATAATCTGCGGTGTTTATATACGGGATGATGTTGCGCATCTCGCTCGAACGCACATAATGCCAGTGCAGCAGCGTCCGTTCAGGATCATACGCACGATGCGAAGCATCTCGCAGCATCCTGCGCATCAATCGTAAATCCGTCCAGCGGATATATTTCCCCTGGGCGTCTTTCATTTGCAGCAAGGGCTCAAGATAAAGCCTGAATTGTTTATCAAGCGGTATGCCGGCAGTCATCTCCGGGTACATGCCATGCAGGCTGTCGATCACCAGGATATCATCTTCTCCCAGCTTCATGCGGGTCCGATCATTATGCCGCAAACTTGTCTTGAAATCATAGAACGGAATCAACACTTCCTGACCTTCGATCAATTGTTCGAGGTGCTGGTTGATCAATGGCAAGTCCAGCGCCTGGGGTGTCTCAAAATCGTAGTCCCCAAACTCGTCCTTGGGGTGTAATTCCAGGTCAAAGAAATAATTATCCACGTTCAGGGTGACCAGGTTGATTCCCAAACGCGCCAGGCGTTGACCGACTTTGATCGTTGTGGTTGTCTTTCCTGACGAAGAAGGGCCGGTAATGATAACCAGTTTTAACTCCTGGCAGCATTCGACAATGCTTTCTACGGCGTTCTCAACATCCGCCTCGTAAAATGCTTCCGCTTCAGAGATGATTTCCGCCATCTCCCCGCGTTCCAATCGCTGGTTGTAACTTTCAATAGAATGGACGCCGCGCGAAACAGCCCAATCCAGCACGTACCAGATTTTTGACCAGGGGATATTTTCCGAAGGCCGAGAGGCTCGCTCGGCTCGATCCCTTCGGCGTCGAGCACGATCTTCTCGATACAGAATGTACGCTTTAGCCACCTTGGCGTGACCATTCTCGATCAAGACCTTCTCGACGATGTCCTGTATCTCCTCCACCGTAGGAATGTACCCCGGAGGAATCGTATCTTCTAGGATCTGAACGACTTCCCGGCTTAATCCCTCCGCAATACTTCGATCTCTCCCCCCAACCGCCACTGCTGCCCTATAAATGGCATTGGTGATGCGGTCAGGGTTAAAGGGGACAACAGCTCCACTGCGTTTAACGACACGTGTGATCGTTGTCATCCATCCACCTTCCTGTTGTTATTCAATAACTCTTCCTGACTGGTGCTTTGTCAAGCATAAATGAATTATTTGATAATCCGGTGATAAACTGCTTGACAAAGCTTAAAGTGTTCCGTGAAAAATTTATTGATCTAAAATTTGATGTTTGACGGAACACTAAGTGTCTTCCGTGCTCTTAGCGATAAAATCTTGTTTTCAGTGGTTTCATGCTATGACAGAGAATTAACAACGAAAGCCCAGTAATCAGCAGTTTCATCGATGAGCTTCGAAATGGGTTTTCCGAGCCCATGACCAGCTTTGGTGTCAATGCGGATCAAGAGCGGCTCTTTTCCAGCTTGAGCGGCTTGCAGTGCTGCCGCGAACTTGAAGCTGTGAGCCGGGAATACGCGGTCATCGTGATCTCCGGTAAGGATCAAGGTTGCCGGGTAAACCGTCCCTGCCCTGATATTGTGATATGGGGAATAGGCCAGCAGTGCCTTGAAATCTTGTGGTTCTTCAGGCGATCCATAGTCGGAGGTCCAGGCCCAGCCGATGGTAAATTTATGAAAGCGCAGCATGTCCAGAACACCAACCGTTGCCATACAAGCCCCATACAAATCCGGTCGCTGAGTCAGACAGGCACCGACCAGCAGCCCTCCATTGCTTCGACCGCCGATCGCCAACCTCTTCGGGCGGGTGTAATTCTGAGAGATGAGCCACTCAGCAGCCGCAATAAAATCATCAAACACGTTTTGCTTCTTATGCTTAGCTCCACCATCGTGCCAGGTTTTTCCGTATTCTCCGCCTCCTCGTAAGTTTGCCTGGGCGTAGATCCCACCACGTTCCATCCACCAGAGTGCCCCAACAGAAAATGTGGGTACTTGGGCGATGTTAAAACCGCCGTAACCATACAGGTAGGTCTGCGTGTCTCCATCGAACTGCAGGCCCTTTTTGTGGCATATAAACATGGGGACGCGCGTGCCATCCTTACTCGAATAAAACACCTGCTTGATATCGAACGCTGCCTGATCGAAATCCACAAGAGGCTCCTTGAACACAAAACTCGCCTCAGAAAGAAGATCGTAGCGATAAACCGTGCCTGGAGTGGTGAAACTCGAAAAATGATAAAAAGTTTCCGTATCTTCCTGTTCTCCGGTAAAACCAATCACACTACCGAGCCCCGGTAATTTAATCTCACCCAACAGGCTGCCATTTTGCTCGTACAAAAGAACTCGGCTGCGTGCATGGTGCAGGTAAACGGCAATAAATCGCATCCCAACCAGGCTGATACTTTCTAAGGCGTCGGGCGCTTCCGGGATGACCTGCACCCACTCCGAGCGTTCAGGCTGGTGGATATTTATGGTTACCAGACGCGATAAGGGTGCGTCCAGGTCTGTTTGAAAGTAAAATTCAGGACCTTGATTAGCAATAAACGTGTAGGATGCGTCGAATTCGTTGAGCAGCTCGATGATCTCACCGTTCTCTGCATACAAATCTTTGTAGAAGACACCATTTTCGCGATGGGTGCCCTTCCAAACCGTGATGATCAGATAACGCCCATCCTCCGATACCTGACCATCAAATCCCCATTCCTTGTGATCTGGTCTCTCGTAAACCAGCCTGTCCGTTTCTTGCAGGGTATTCAGACGATGAAAGAACAATTTTTGGTAATAGTTTTCGTCCTTATAAACGTGCCCATCCGAAGGTTCATCATAACGGCTGTAATAAATGCCCTGATCATCTTTTGTCCATGAGGCGGAAGAAAACTTCACCCAGCGCAGATGATCATCCAAATCCTGGCCTGTGCCGACTTCCCGTACGCGCCATTCTTGCCAATCTGATCCGGAAGCGGAGATACCATAAGCGAGAAGCTGTCCATCATGATTGACCGCGTAGCCAGTGAGTGCCAGCGTACCGTCCTCAGATAGGCGGTTGGGATCCAACAACACCTTGGGCTGCGCACTTAATGAATCCATCCAATACAATACACTCTGGTTTTGTAAGCCGTCGTTGCGAGTAAAGAAATACCGGCCCCCATGCTGCTCTGGCACGCCAAACTTTTCGTAATTCCATAGGGACGTAAGCCTCTTGTGAATCTCCTCACGTTCGGGAATGCCTTCCAGATAATCGAACGTTACCCGGTTTTGTTCCTCGATCCACTGAGCGGTTTGTTTGCTATCGATATCTTCCAACCAACGGTATGGATCCTGAATTTCCACTCCATGATATTCTTCTTTTAAATCAATTCTTGAGCTGTTTGGATAATTGATCATTCCTAAATCCTCGGTCTCACCATTTGTAATTTACTGATCTCGTTCAAGAGCATCAGCGGTTAATCATGCTCTTCAACCTCGACAAAAATCTGACGCGTGATACTCGGTCCCAAAACGCATATCTCATCCTGACCGGAAATTCTTAGACTCAGGTTCTCATCAAAAGGCGAATAATTCAGCACAGTGAAGTGGACCTGAGGCACCAGACCGAGACTGCTCAAGTAACGCAAAAGTTGTGGGTCGTCATCCACCACACGCTGGACGACCGCTTCCTGTCCGGGTCGCAGTTCACGTAGAGAACGCGATGTGGTTTCCGGCAGATATAAATCTCGGGTGGGGATAGGATCACCATGCGGGTCATGGGAGGGATTCCCCAAAGCCTGGGCAATCCGTTCTTCAAACACCTCCGATATGAAATGCTCCAAACGATCCGCTTCGGCGTCCACTTCATCCCACTCATAGCCCAACTTTTCGTGTAAGTACAATTCCAGCAGGCGGTGGTGACGCACGATTTCCAGGGCCGCTTTTTCGCCCTCTCCCGTCAGCACGACCCCCTGATGCTTCTGGTAATCCACCAACGGTGGATCTGAATGCGCCAGTTTTTTAATCATCCCGGTTACCGAGGCTGGAGTCACTTGCATGACATCAGCAATCTGATTTGTGCTGGCGCGTCCGTGAATCCTGGTCAGTTCGTAGATGGTCTTTAAGTAATCTTCAGTCGCTTGAGAGAGGTCTCTGAACATAACTCCCTCCACTAATAGTTTAAATGCGCTACAACAGGCTTTCGATTAATCGCCATATTTGCGCTACAAAAAACGTGACAATAAAACCCATGACCAGGGGAAGTAATGCTCCTACCGTGGTCCATTTCCTGCTGCCAGACTCTTTGTACATGGTGTAGATCGTCGTGCTGCACGGGTTGTGGATCAGGCTGAACAGCATCAGGTTAACGGCTGTCAGTAAAGTCCAACCACCGAAAGTTAGGACCGCTTTGGTGGCAGCTTGCGTTGTTTCAAACATCACCCCCGCTCCCTCACCGATGTCGCCCACACCAGCCATCAGCACTGTGAGCATCAAGATGGTTGGGATGACAATCTCGTTCGCCGGGATGGCGACGATATAAGCCACCAATATCACACCATTCAGACCAATCAACACCCCGAGGGGGTTGAGGAAGTCCACCAGGTATGCAGCAATGCTGGTACCATTTATGGTTACATTGGCCATCAACCAGATCGCGGCTCCTGCCGGTACAGCAAAAACAACCGCCCGCCAGAGCACAAAGAGCGTGCGGTCAATGATCGAGGTGTAAATTGTCTGAAGAACACGGGGTGGACGATAAGGTGGCAGCTCCAGGCTGAAGGTGGACACCTCACCTCTCAAGACCGTCCTGGAAAGTCCCCAGGAGACAAGAAAAGTCAACAGTACGCCCAGTACCGCAATCCCAACCACGGCCGCCGCTGAGACCAAACCTGCCCAGTGCGCTGGTACCAGTGCCCCGATAAACAGCGTGGCGACCAGAATCTGGGTCGGCCAGCGCCCGTTGCACAGGGCGAAGTTGTTGGTAATCATGGCTATAAGGCGTTCGCGAGGACTGTCGATCACACGTGTGGAGATCACCCCAGCGGCGTTGCAGCCAAAGCCCATCATCATGCTCAGGGACTGTTTGCCATGAGCACCAGACTTCTTGAATACGTTGTCCAGGTTGAAAGCTACTCGCGGCAGGTACCCGAAATCCTCAAGTAAAGTAAAAAGAGGAAAGAAGATCATCATTGGGGGCAGCATCACACTGACAACCCACGCGGTAGCCAGGTACACCCCGTCAATTAATAATCCGCTCAGCCACCAGGGCAACCCAATGGTCTCTGCAAGCGTGAGCAACAATGGATAAATCGTGCCAATTAATAAATCTGATAGCAAGCGAGAAGGATAATTGGCTCCGGTGATCGTGATCCAGAAGACGATGGTAAACAGCAATATCATCACCGGGAAACCCCATAACCGGCTGGTGACGATGCGGTCAATCGCGCGATCCAGGTCGAAACGACGCTTCTCACCCGGCCTTGTTACGACCCTGTCAGCGATACGAGCCGCGTCGGCGTAGATCGTCTCCATCACCTTCTCGTGAAAGTCACCAACTTCCCAGCGTAGAGTATGCGCCGAGGCGATTACATCATCCGGCTGAATTTGTCTTGTGTCGTTCATCACGCAGCCTCCAACTCGAGGTCAAGATCACGGTTGTCTTCATCCTCTGCTCCGTGGGTAAGATCACCCAGGTCACCTTTTTGCAAGGCTTCGATTATTTTCTCATCACCATCCAACAGGCGCACCGCTACCCAACGTGCGTTAGGCAGGTCAGGATAGAGAGCTTCAATCTGATCTACCAAAGTAGAGATAGCCCGTTTTAATTGTGGAGGCTCATTCTGAATGCGACGAGGCTTCGTACCTGTTCGACCGGTAGCGACATCATTGATCACCTGGATCAACTGATCCATCCCCTCATGGCGCCTGGCTACGGTCGGTACAACTGGAACGCCCAGATCACGTGCCAGACGCCTGTCATCGACCAATAAGCCATTGCGCTTTGCTTCGTCCATCAGATTCAGACAAACCACCACTCGATCTGTGATCTCAAAAACCTGTAAGACTAAGTTTAAGTTACGCTCCAGACGGGTGGCATCCACCACCACTACGGTCACGTCCGGTTGCCCAAAGAGGATGAAATCGCGAGCGATCTCTTCATCCAGGCTGGTGGCCAACAATGAATAGGTCCCGGGCAAATCAACCAGCTTGTAACGCTGGTCGCCATATTTGAATCCACCTTCCGCCCGGGTGACTGTCTTCCCCGGCCAGTTGCCGGTGTGCTGCCGCAATCCAGTGAGAGCGTTGAATACAGTACTTTTACCGGTGTTCGGATTACCGGCCAGAGCTACCACGTAATCCCAATCTTGCATGTCGACGCCCAATTTCAGCAAGTTGGCAGTGTTGTGCACCGGGCATGTTGCGCACACATCTGATTGTGTTACGCTCTGATTTTGCCTCTGTGTAGAGTGATCGGTCATGAATAATTCTCCTGCATTTTCGAAATCCGGATCAGGCTCGCCTGTTCGCGACGCAAGGCAATCAGGGCACCCCTGATGCGATACGCAATCGGCTCACCACCTGGTGCGCTCATGGTGGCCTCAATCTCAGTACCCGGCAGAATCCCAAGATCCATCAGGCGCCTTCTCTCCGGTCCACGGAGACGAGGAGACAGATCAACGACCTCTCCCTTCTCACCCGGTAATAACAGGCTCAGGGGTACTCCTGCTTCAGCCTCAATTGGAATTTCCTGGGGGATTGGTACGACGGATATATTTGCAGCAACCATGGGCGCCAGTAAGTGTTCATCACCAGCGGCCCAAAACCGCACCCGCTGGGAAGAATATTCTAACAAACGCACTTGCATGCCAGGATATATACCTTCAGCAAGTAATTGAGCGTAGACAGCCTCCGGCTCGTCCTCCAGGTGGACAATTTGTAATGCTTGATTCAACGACATATCCGTCAGAGGGCGTCCACCATGCAATATCAATTCCCCATCCGCAGTGGGTATCGGATCGCCATGCGGGTCGTGCGTAGGGCGTCCTAATTTCACATCAAGGGCATCAGTCGCCTCTGGTGGGAGTAAGTGCTCATAACGATCCGCCTGGTCGTGCCATTCCTCTTCTGAGTAGCCAGTTTCATGAGCAAGGTAGCGCTCCCACAAGCGATGGGCGCGGATGATTTGCAGCGCATATCTGCGCCCCTCCGGAGTGAGCTGCAATTCATCCCCCTCCTCAGCTACCAACTGGATGTCCTGCATGTCCACCACCAGGTCAGCCGCCTGGTTCTCACTGATCTGCAGTGAGCCAGCCAGGCTCTCCACTGTCGTCTGCTGACCATGACGTTCAGACTTGTGGATCTGCTTCAGCGCATCTTCACGTAAAACGCGATCGGACATCTGCTGTACCCTTCGAAAATATCCGATCAGTCCACCCCGAGGCCAGAATAACAAGAGACCAGCACCGAGCAGTACACATCCAACCAGCAGGGCAATCAACGGATCTGGCACAATGAGCCTCCTCTCGACAGATAAACTTCCATCATAATTTAGCTTACCTAAAATATATTTTAGTCTAGGTGAATTCTATCATTTCCTAACTGACCCGTCAAGTGATTTTTTACATAAAAAACGCATCAAATATTCTTTCACGTCCACATCTGACCAGTTCGAGATAGCAGTTCTCGCGATACCAATTCCTGCTAAACGCCGCTCTTTACGGCTTAATTTAACAATTCTGTAATCATCAAGAATACCTTGAATAGATGTCATTGCGAACGGAGTGAAGCAATCTCCTCCACGTCAGAACCCTCTCCCAGATTACCAGCAACCGCACCTGAGGAGATTGCTTAGTCATTCCATTCCTACTAAGAAACTCACGGGTATGTCTTTGCGAGGAGCGTTCTTTGCGACGAAGCAATCTCCCCCTTGCAGCAGAGGAGACTGCTTCGCAAAAGGCGCTCGCAGTGACAGGTTAAAGTTTCTTTCCTTCTGAACTGCGCACACCGGCGCTGTGGAGATACTCGCAGTGAAAGGTAAAAAGTAGCCATGTTCAACTTTCTGTTGACTACTACGCTTAATTGAACAATTCCGCTTCCCGGCGCATATTTTCCAGCAGGTACATTAGGCTGATAGAATGCTCCGCCTCCAGCAGCACTCGTGAATAAGCAAATGGATGGCAATCATTACCGCCGCAACCAGAAATAACGTTCATCAAAAAGGAAACAACATCCTATGATACCCGGCGAACAGCTTGACAAATTACCCAGTCAGGATATACTCACCGAGTGAGTATATGTTATGACATCCAAAACTCCCTACATTGGACCGCTCTCGCCTGAATACGCCCTGCTTGGCCTGCTTTCGCAAAAAACGGCCCACGGATACGAACTGCACCAACGCCTCAGAATTGAATTAGGGCAGGTGTGGCATATCAGCCAGAGCCAGACCTACAATATCCTCAACCGCTTGGAGGCACAGGGATTCATAACCGGTATGCTCCAGGAGCAGGATAAGCTCCCGCCCCGGCGGCAGTTCACAATGACCGAGTCTGGTCGCCAGCGCTTTGATACCTGGCTCAACTCCCCGAGCGGCTGCAGCGTTCGCGCCATCCGCGTTGAGTTCATCACCCGGCTGTACTTTACGAGCGCCATCAATCCCGAACTGGCTGGTCAAATTATCGACATACAGGAAGCGGAGATACGGGACGGTTTGGGACGTCTGCAAAATAAACTCGAAACAACGAACGAAGGGATTTTCAACCGGCTGGGGTTGGAATTACGCATCCGCCAGCTCGAATCGATCATCACCTGGTTGGATGAGTGCAGGTTGGTTATCGAACCATCATCTTCAAAAAAGTGGGTGCCAACGCCATCCCAAATGTAAGTACATATCCAAGGATGGTAGTCCGATTCAGGATTCAACAAGGTTGAATCTAACCACCCTCTTTCCATCTCAACTACCAAGGATTTTAACAAGTGGCAAAACGTCTTCTACTCACTGTGATCATCAGCTTACTTTTTGTTTCAGCTTGCTCTGGGGCAGCGTCCCAGTCAGGATCATCCCCTTCTGACACATCTGAAGGAGAAACCTTAACCATTTTTGCAGCCGCCTCGCTTACCGATGTGTTCAGCGAGATCGGGGAACGCTTCGAGGCAAAAAATCCCGGTTCGAAGGTGGTCTTCAACTTCGCTGGTTCGCAACAGCTGGCGCAGCAGCTGGCTCAGGGCGCTCCGGCGGACATTTTCGCCAGCGCCAACCAGAAACAGATGCAGACCGCCATCGAGGCAGGCAGAGTGGACGAAAATGACCCACTGGTCATGACTGTTAACCAGATCGCGGTTGTTTACCCGGCGGACAACCCCGCCGGTATTCGCCGTTTGAGTGACCTGGCGCGTCCCGGTATCAGGCTAGTGTTGGGCGCAGAAGAAGTACCAGTGGGAGACTATTCCCTGGAATTCCTGGAAAAGGCATCACAGGATCCCGCTTTCGGCTCCGACTACAAGGAAGACGTTTTAAACAACGTGGTCTCGTACGAGCTAAACGTACGCGCCGTACTCAATAAGGTCATCCTTGGCGAGGCAGACGCTGGTATCGTTTACATTAGCGACGTCAACGATTTAGAATCCGCCGAAATCGGAGGGCTACTCATACCGGACCAGTTGAACGTCAGCGCCAGTTATTTCATCGCACCCACCAGTGACAGCAAGCAATCTGAGCTCGCCGAAGCGTTCATATCTTTTGTAATTTCCACGGAAGTTCAGGATATCCTGGTCACTTATGGTTTCAAAGCCGTGTATTAGTTCATTGGATGAGTACTAAATCAACCAGGGAACCTCACCAGTAAGAGGCGACGATGAACACGAGCGAAACACCCTCCTACATTCTGGGCAATGTGGCACAAGGGTATGAGGGAGAAAAGACTTCTTCGTCTACCAAGCGGCAGCGACCTACGTTAAGCCCGAACATGCGCCGTATGGTGCAGATCTCCAGCCTGCCGCTGTTACTTTTCCTGCTCTTGCCCGTGATTGCGCTCTTACTGCGTACGACACCTGATCAATGGTTTGCCAAGCTCACCCAACCACATATTTTGCAGGCGGTAGGTCTGAGCATTTCGACGACCCTGGTCGCTACGCTGATCACCATCGTACTCGGCACGCCGCTGGCCTTTGCGCTGGCGCGAGATTTCCTCCCCTATCGACGGCTGATCGACACGTTGATCGACTTGCCCATCGTGCTGCCGCCTGCTGTAGCGGGTATCGCATTGCTCATGGCGTTTGGGCGGCGCGGCATCATGGGCAGCTTCCTGGATGACCTGGGGGTTCAAATTGCCTTCACCCCAGTGGCTGTTATCCTGGCCCAGACCTTCATTGCATCCGCATTCTATGTAAAAGCTGCTTCCATCGGTTTCGGGAACATCGATCCCGAACTGGAACAGGCTGCCGGTTTAGACGGCGCCAGCGGCTGGCAGTCCTTCCGCTACTTGATCCTGCCCCTCTCCTGGACAGCACTGCTCAGCGGCGCGGTGATGACCTGGGCACGCGCACTGGGGGAGTTCGGTGCGACCATCATCTTCGCCGGCAACTTCGCCGGACGCACGCAGACAATGCCCCTGGCGATCTACCTGGGTTTCGAGCTCGATCTGGACACCGCCCTGACACTCTCGGTGATCCTGATCGGCTTCTCCTTCCTGTCGCTGTTGATTGTGAAATGGATCTTAAATCGAGATTGGATGTAAGGCGAAATGCCTTATCATCTTACACATCTGCTCCTATTTGACGCTGCTGACCGCAAAATAGGTCTTGAACCGGGATTTTACGTAAAACCAGTCAAGAGCTACAAAGAAGAAAGGAGCGAACCCAGTCTAAAAAACCTGCGACTCTCCATCTAATAGTAAAACCAGCTCTTCAGGATCAGTGACCGGTGCCTTGCAGATAAAGCGCCGGCATACATAGGCTGTCGCCAGATCATCGATCTGCCCCCTATGCGCCAGAAGGGGGATGATCTCTTCATCGGTTTCCAGACCGGCAGCCAGCACCTGGTTCGGTCGATATCCATCCCGCACAACTTTGAGCAGCGGTCGCAGTTGTTCAGCGCTGCCAATCAGGGCAATCTCACGCGGCTCACTTAACAGAAAGTTGGCTGCATTGAGCCATTCTCCGAATCCGGACGGATACTGGCCCATCATCTCGGCTAAACTGGCAATCGAACCTTCAGCAGCGTCCCAATAGGTCACCTGCCCTGTAAACAGGCTCAGCTTGAGCAGGGCATGAGCCGCCATGGCATTCCCGCTGGGCACAGCGTTGTCCTGCAGATCCTTCGGGCGTTGAATTAATTGCTCATGATCATCGGATGTGTCGAAGAAACCAGCGTTTTCCGTGTCCCGAAAATGTGCCAGCATGACTTTCACCAGATCCTGCGCCCATAAGAACCAGCGCGATTCGAACGTCGCCTGGTAAAGGGTAAACAATCCCTCGGCCAGATAGGCATAATCCTCAAGGAAAGCGTTATATTTGGCACTCCCACCAGATTTCCAGGTGCGGAACAGACGGCCGTCAGCAGTGCGCAGCGTGCGGTAAAGGAAATCCGCATTGCGTGCTGCAGCTGCCACATATTCCGGTCTGTCTAAAATCTCTCCCGCTTCGGCGAACGCTGCCAGCATCAAGCCGTTCCATGCCGTAAGCACCTTGTCATCCAACCCGGGCCAAACACGGGACGACCGCACTCCATAAAGCTTCTGCCGAGCAGCCTGAATTTTCGCTTCAACCTCCTGCGGAGGGAGACCCAGGCGAGTCGCTGCATCAATCGTCTCGCTACTGAGCCGAAGAATGTTCTGTCCTTCCCAGTTGCCCCCTTCCGTCACATCATAGACAGCCATAAACAACCCGGCATCATCGTCCAGAACAGCGTGGATTTCATCAGCAGACCAGACATAGAACTTTCCTTCAACCCCTTCGCTATCAGCATCCTGGCTGCTGAAAAAACCACCTTCTGCATGCGTCATTTCACGCAATACGTAGTCGAGGGTCTCTTCGGTGATGTGGCGGTAGAGCTGTTTTCCTGTAATCCGCCACGCGTGCAGGTAAACGCGGGCCAGCTGTGCATTGTCGTACAGCATTTTTTCGAAGTGCGGTACCAGCCACTGTTCGTCCGTCGAGTAGCGCGCGAAACCGCCGCCTAACTGGTCGTACATCCCACCCTGGGCCATCTTTTGCAGGGTAAACTCCGCCATGTCGAGTGCCCGTACATCCTTACTGCGTAAATACTCGCGCAGCAAGAATTCGATCACCATCGGCTGTGGAAATTTTGGCGCTCCTCCAAAACCACCCCACTTCGGGTCATAACGTTTTGACAAATTTTCCAGCGCGTTTTCAAACAGCCAGGAGTCGATTTTTTGAGCCTCATTTGCTGTGCCTGCCGAGCGCTGGATATGGCGTGTCACGTTATCTGCGTTCTCCAGCAATTCAGCTCTGCGATTCTGCCAGGCATCGACCACACTGGTCAGAACCTGGGTGAAGCTGGGCATACCGTAGCGAGGCTGCTTGGGGAAATAGGTGCCGCCGTAAAACGGCTGCCCATCCGGGGTCAGGAACACCGTCATCGGCCAACCACCACTCCCAGTTATCGCCGTAACAGCTTGCATGTATATATTGTCCAGGTCCGGGCGTTCCTCCCGGTCCACTTTGATACTAATAAAATGTTCGTTCATCAAAGCGGCCGTCTCCTGATCCTCAAATGATTCATGCGCCATCACGTGACACCAATGACAGGCAGCGTAGCCGATACTCAAAAGAACTGGCCTGTCCTTTTCTTTGGCAAGCTGCAGCGCGTCCTCACTCCATGGATACCAATCCACGGGGTTGTTTATATGCTGAAGCAGATAGGGGCTTGTTTCGTTGATGAGATGATTTGTCATAGCAATATCCAGATATAGTCAGGGAGCATTCCTGACGATTCAGGTAAAAATTGGTTGTATGAGATTGTATCCTTGAAACGCTGGATAGGCAACCTTTTGCATCGTTGACCAATCTCCTCACTTATGGCATAATTCCAGTCATCAACTGAGATACCAAAGGCTGTGATGGAAACGAGTAAGCCCGATTTGTTCTGTCAGCGACCCCGGGACTGGTGCGAGCCGGGGCAGGGCAACTGGCCGAAAATCCTTCCGGAGCTGCAAGCTGAACGAGGTTGGCTGTCAGGCAATTAGGGATTAATCGATCTGGAAGCAGGAACAGCGATTTTTCCGATCACCCAATCACTAATTGACCAGTCACCACCCCTGAGTAAGTACGCCGAAATCGTCCACCGTTATACCGGACGCAGGTATCGTTTTATGTCTGGCGACTGTACCTGAGCGAGGTGCCTGCCTTTGGCAGGAACCAGGGTGGTACCGCGGGAGCGTCATTTTTCCTCCCGTCCCTGACACGGGACGGGAGTTTTTGTTTAAGTCAACCGGGGATCGGGTAACCAGGTAATCAGGACTTCACCTGCTGACCGATCAGGACTCTTCCCCAGTTGGCTCGTTAACCGAGCGAATGATAACTTGAGTACCCCATCACTTATTGATTTATTACCTTCACAACAGGAGGACGCATGCATTTCAAAGAAGTACAAACCAAAGTAGACTTTCCTGCCCAGGAACGGGAGCTGCTCCAGTTCTGGCGGGATACGGATGCCTTTCGGAAAATGGTCCAGCTTCACCAGGATGACCCCAAGTGGTCTTTCATTGACGGACCCATCACAGCCAACAACCCCATGGGCGTACATCACGGCTGGGGACGCACCTACAAGGACCTGATCCTGCGTTTTCGCACCATGCAGGGTCACGAGCTGCGCTACCAGAACGGATTCGACTGCCAGGGTCTATGGGTGGAGGTAGAGGTCGAGAAGCAGATGGGCTTCACCAGCAAGAAGGACATCGAAGACTACGGACTTGAGAAGTTCGTGCGCTTATGCAAAGCGCGCGTACTGCGTTACGCGGCCGTGCAGACTGAGCAGTCCATCCGCCTGGGATACTGGGTGGATTGGAACGACCCCGATCAACTTCGTTGGCTTGCAGATGAGCTGATCGACAACCCCAGCAGGGTGATCACGGTTGAAGGACCCTCCGGACCGGTCACCGATACCGTCGAGCAGATCGTCGCCAGGCTGGGTCTACCAGAGCTGGGCGGCAGCTACTTCACCTTCTCCAACGAAAACAACTACATGATCTGGACTTTTCTTAAAAAGTGCTGGCAGAAGGGCTGGTTGTACCGCGGCGCTGACGTGATGCCCTGGTGCCCGCGCTGTGCTACTGCCATCAGCCAGCACGAGATTGTCACAGATGGATATGCTGAGTTGACGCACCGCAGTGTGACACTGAGGTTACCTCTAAGGGCCGAGGACGGAGGACGAAGAACAGCGGATGGTTTCCCCGAGTCATTGCTGGTCTGGACCACCACCCCCTGGACCCTCACCAGCAACGTCGCCGCTGCTGTCGGTCCCGAGCTTGATTATGTGAAGGTTCGCAACGGCGATGAGGTACTTTACCTGTCCAAAGGAACGCTGCACATGCTGCGCGGCGATTACGAGGTCGTGGGCGAACTCAAAGGTGAGCAGATGGTCGGTTGGACTTACGATGGACCCTTCGACGACCTGCCCGCCGCACAAGAGCCCGGTGGACGGACTGATCTGGTGGAGCTCATCCGCGGGATCAAAAAAAATGCAACCCAAGCCCACCAGGTCATCACCTGGGACGAGGTCGGCGAAAGTGAAGGCACCGGCATCGTACACATCGCCCCGGGCTGTGGTGCTGAGGACTTTGAGCTTGGTCGCCTACACTGCCTACCCATCCTGGCACCGCTGGAAGATGAAGGGCACTTTGTAGATGGCTTTGATTGGCTGAGCGGTCGTCACGTCTCGCAGATTGCTGCGCCCATCTTTGAGGACCTGGAACGCAAAGGTTTACTTTACCACGTTGAACCTTACACGCACCGCTACCCCACCTGCTGGCGCTGCAAGACCGAACTGGTCTTCCGCCTGGTAGACGAGTGGTTCATCAGCATGGGCGAGGTGTACGACAAACCGCGCTCATCCATCACAACGGAAGAAAAGGAGCGCAGCCTGCGATACCAGATCATGGATGTGGTCGATCAAATACGCTGGATCCCTGAGTTCGGTCACGCGCGTGAGATGGACTGGCTGCGCAACATGCACGACTGGATGATCAGTAAAAAACGCTACTGGGGGCTGGCATTACCGATCTGGATATGCGAGGGCTGCGGTCACCACGAAGTTATCGGTGACGAAGTGGAGCTCAAAGAGCGCTCCATCGCCGGGTGGGAGGAATTCGAAGGCCACACACCTCACCGGCCTCACATCGACGCGATCAAGCTGGAATGCTCTCAATGCAGCGCTGTGATGAGCCGCATCCCCGACGTCGGCAACCCGTGGTTGGACGCTGGCATCGTTCCGTTCAGCACATTAAGCTACAGGGCCGACCCCGAGCACTGGCAAAAATGGTACCCGGCGGATTGGATCAGCGAATCTTTCCCCGGGCAGTTCCGCAACTGGTTTTACAGTTTGCTGGCGATGGCTACCGTGGTGGATAGAAGCCCGCCCTTCCTGCAGAACTTCGGTTACGGAACCCTGCTTGCCGAAGATGGGCGCGCCATGCACAAATCCTGGGGCAACGCAATTGAGTTCAATGAAGCCGCTAACAAGATGGGTGTAGACGTGATGCGCTGGCTGTTTTGCGCGCATAAGCCAGAGAACGATCTGCTCTTCGGGTACAGTCGTGGAGACGAGGCACGCCGGCACTTCATGATCCCCTTGTGGAATGTCTACAGCTTTTTCACTACCTATGCCAATATCGACGGTTGGGAACCAGCCCTCACCCCGGATGGTGTCTTCGACCCGCATCACCCCGAAGGTCCTACACCGCAGAGCGATAATTTGCTCGACCGCTGGGTTCTGGCGCGCTTGAACCAGATCATCCCATCGGTTACTGAAGCCCTGGAAAACTCCGATCCCCTGAGCGCCTCTATTACGATCGAAGCATTCCTGGACGATGTGACCAACTGGTACGTTCGCCGCAGCCGCCGCAGATTCTGGAAAAGCGAGCATGACAGCGATAAGAACACCGCTTATGCCACCCTTTACCATTTACTGGTCAAATTTTCCCTCCTGTTAGCTCCATTCATCCCCTTCGTAACAGAGACCATGTACCAGAACCTGGTACGATCCGTGTACTCCAACGCCTATGAAAGTATTCACCACAGCGCCTGGCCTAAATTTGACCCCGGCCTGATCGATGAGGAGCTGCTTGAGCAGATGGCGCTGGCGCGCCAGGTGGCCAGTGTTGGGCTGAGCGCTCGCAACAGCGCCGGCCTGAAAGTTCGCCAGCCGTTGAGCAGGGCATTGGCGCATACCGGGGGTCGCCACACGCTGCGCCCAGAACTGGTTGCTATCATCGTTGATGAACTGAACGTTAAAACCTTCGATTTTGTTGAAGACCCCGGTCAGCTGGTGATATATCACATCCTGCCCAACAACAAGCTCCTGGGACCACGTTTCGGAGCACAGTTCCCCGATGTGCGCGCCGCTTTGCAAACCGCCGATGGGTCCGCTATCGCCGCCAGGGTGCAGGCCAGTTCTCCAATCTCATTGGAGGTGGGCGGACAAACGATTGAACTATCCCCTGAAGATGTGCTGATACAGACCCAACCGGCGCAGGGGTTAGCCGTGGCTGCCGATAAGCAGGTCACTGTGGCCGTGGATGCCAACCTGACCCCCGAACTGCGCTCAGAAGGACTGGCGCGGGAGATCGTGCGCCGGGTGCAAGCCATGCGCAAGGCTGCCGACTTCGATATCTCCGACCGCATAACCACGTATTACCAGACCGCAGGCGACCTGGTCGACGTTTTCCAGACCTGGGGCGACTATATCAAAACAGAGACCCTTACAAGAGAGCTTGTCTCTGGAGAACCGCCACAAGACGCGTATACCGAAACACAAACCGTAGATGATCAGGAGCTAGTCCTGGGAGTGAAGCCGGTTTGAGAACCAGGTGCCACGCATTTCCAAAGCTTGTCTTGCCAAGGTCGAGCGTGGCACTTCCGCAAACAGGAGCTTAAATTTGTTCAAACCCATCTCCCCCAACCTCAACATCACCCTGTTCGAAGAGGGTATCCTCCGTTTCTGGAAGCGATATCGCATTTTTGATAAATCCAGCCAGCGAAACCCGGACGGACCTGAATTCGTGTTCTATGAAGGCCCGCCCACTGCCAATGGTCTTCCCGGTGTGCACCACGCTCCCGCGCGCGCTTTTAAGGATATTTTTCCGCGCTACAAATTAATGCGCGGATATCATGTATCGCGTCGTGGAGGCTGGGATACCCATGGGCTGCCGGTCGAGATTGATGTCGAAAAGAAGCTCGGCTTCACCCAAAAGAGCCAGATTGAATCATACGGCATCGCACGCTTCAACGAACTGTGCCGGCAGTCAGCATTCGAATATATCCAGGAATGGGAACGATTCAGCGAACGCCTGGGGTATTGGGTCGACCTGCAGAACGCTTACGTCACCTTCACGAACGATTACATCCAATCGGTTTGGTGGATTCTGAAGACCTTCTGGGAGAGGGACTTGCTTTACCAGGGATACAAAGTAGTACCCTTCTGCCCGCGCTGCGGCACGCCGCTCTCCGATCACGAAGTAGCGTTAGGTTACAGTGAGACCGAAGATCCATCCATTTATGTACGTCTGCCATTGGTGGATGAGCCCGGTACATCGCTGCTGGTCTGGACGACCACTCCCTGGACCCTGCCCGGTAACGTGGCCGTGGCTGCCCACCCTGACATCGATTATGTTACCGTGGAACGTTTGCTGCCTGAAGGCGGCTCCGAACGCTTGATCCTGGCTCGACGCCTGGTTGCCAGTGTATTTAAAGACGAGCCAGTAGAGATCATCGACTCCTACAATGGTAAACGACTCAGAGGCAAGCGTTACAAACCGTTGTTCACCTTCCTGCCAGTCCATAAAAAAGCTTACCATGTCGTGATGCAAGATTACGTAACCATCGAGGATGGCACCGGGCTGGTTCACACCGCCCCTGCTTTCGGCGCCGAAGACATGCAGGCTGCCCTGGATTACGACCTGCCAATGCTGATGCCCGTTACCGATGCCGGCACCTTCATCCCCGCCGTGCGGCCTTGGAGCGGAATGTTCGTAAAGGAAGCCGACCCATACATCATCCAGGATTTGCAGACCCGTGGCCTGCTCTTCCGGGCAGGTACGCTTACCCACACATATCCATTCTGCTGGCGCTGCGACACACCTTTGTTGTACTACGCGCGAGGCACCTGGTTCATTCGCACCAGCCAGGACAAAGATAAGCTTGTCGAACTCAACCAGCGTATCAACTGGGTCCCCGGGCACATCAAAGACGGACGCTTTGGTAATTGGCTGGAGAACAACGTCGATTGGGCCCTGGGTCGTGAACGTTTCTGGGGCACCCCACTACCTATCTGGGAATGTGAAGATTGCCACCACCAGTTAATGGTGGCATCCATTGCTGAACTATCGCAGCTATCGGGTCGCGACCTAACTTCCCTGGATTTGCACCGCCCCGCCGTTGACGAAATCCTGCTGCCCTGTCCCGAGTGTGCAGAACAGTCTGGCGGCAAAATGCAACGGGTCCCAGAACTGATCGACGTATGGTTCGATTCGGGCTCCATGCCGGTCGCTCAATGGCACTATCCTTACGAAAATCAGGACATATTCCAGGACCAGCACCCTGCCGATTTCATCTGTGAGGGGGTTGATCAGACGCGCGGCTGGTTTTATTCTCTACACGCCATCAGCGCACTGCTTTTCGAGAGCGAGTGCTACAGAAACGTCATCTGCCTGGGGCTGTTCCTGGATGCGAACGGGCAGAAAATGTCCAAATCACGCGGCAACTACATCGATCCCTGGGACGTGTTTAATATTCATGGGGCCGACGCGCTGCGCTGGTACCTGTACACCGGTGGGCCTCCATGGAGCGACCGCCGCTTCTCGGTCGACCAGGTGGGCGAGGTGGTTCGTAATTTCACGCTCATGCTGTGGAACGTGTACTCGTTCTTCGTCACCTATGCCAACCTGGACGAATGGACACCCAATGTAGGACAGGATGCTTTCTTGTCTAATGTAAGACAAGATGCCTTCTTGTCCTTCACCCCACAGCAACCCGCTTCCGGACAAGCTGACGACTCGTCCTACCATCACCTGGATACATGGCTGCGCTCGGAATTACACACCCTGATTCGCGAGGTCACGTTCGCCCTGGAAAACTACGACGTTACAGGCGCCACGCGCCCCATCCAGCGCTTTGTAGACACACTTTCGAAATGGTACCTGAGACGATCACGGCGCCGTTTTTGGAAGTCCGAGTCGGATGATGATAAGCATGCCGCTTACACCACGCTGTACGAAGCGCTCGTTACCCTGAGCAAACTGCTCGCTCCCTCGATGCCCTTCCTCGCGGAGGAACTGCATCAAAACCTTGTCCGAAGCATCGACCCGGACGCACCCGAGTCCGTCCACCTTGGAGATTGGCCAGATTATGTTCCTTCGTTAATCGACGAAAATTTGAACCAGGAAATGGCTTTGGTCATGAAACTGGCCTCCCTGGGGCACGCTGCACGCAACACAGCTGCCATTAAAGTCCGTCAACCGCTCGCAGAAGTGTCATTTTCGATCAGTAAACTGGGTGAAGAGCGCGTCATAAGCCGATACGCTAATTTGCTGGCTGACGAACTGAACGTCAAACTCGTCCGGGTGCTGAGTTCGACGGAAGAAGCCGTATCGTACACATTAAATCCACTCCCCAGACAACTCGGCCAGAAATACAAGAGCTCGTTCCCAAAAATCCGCCGGGCCATACTGGCGCTGGATCCAGATGTCAGCGCCCGGGATCTATTGGCGGGTGAGTCTGTACGGATCACTGTGGATGGCATAGATTACGACATCCAGCCCGACGAAGTGGAGGTGCGTGCCGAAGCGCACGCCGGACTGACCGTCGCTTCTGATGGGCCTTACCTGGCAGCGCTTACCACCGACCTGACCCCCGAACTGGTGAGCGAAGGCCTAGCGCGTGAATTTGTACGCCGGGTGCAGGAACTGCGTAAGCGTGCCGAACTCGATGTCGCCGACCGCATCACCACCTGGTGGCAGGCCGAGGGTGATCTGGGGGATATCTTCGTGACCTGGGGCGACTACATCAAGGCTGAGACGCTGACAACGGAGCTGGTAAATGGCGACCCACCCGCTGACGCATACAGTGAAACGCATACGGTAGATAAGCAGGAGTTGGTGCTGAGTGTGAAGAGGAATAGGTAAGCAAGCAGGTGCCACGCACTTCGGAAGTGCGTGGCACTTTTCTTACCAAAGATCGGTAGATTAGAAAATCGACTCGCCATAAAAGATCGAAATACGCTATAATTCTTATCAGCTTCTTTGATTTTTTTACTATGGAGCAACACTAAGATGAACGAATTACGCATACCCTATTCAGAAGATTTACTGCTTTCTCTGAAGGAATCACCCGATGAGTTTGAAGCCAAGGCAAAATTATTATTAGCCGTCAAATTGTATGAACTTGGAAAAGTTTCCTCAGGGATGGCTGCACTATTAGCTGGTGTAAGCCGTGTCGAATTTATATTTGCCCTCGATAGGTTTGGTTTATCACCATTAGGCATAGATCCCACCGAATTGTCTGGCGATGTCGCAAACGCCTAAACGAAGGAGAGTGGTTGTCGTAAATACCACTCCGATTATATCTCTCTCCTTGATTGGCCAATTAGATCTCCTGGAATAATTGTATGGCCAGGTTTATATTCCCCCTTCTATACAACATGAAATCGAAGCCGGTGGTAAGGCGAAAATCGGGGTTAGTGAACTAAGACGAGCAAAATTCATTCAGGTAATACCTCTCTTAGACCCAAGCCGGGCTGCTTTGCTGTCCGATCTTGACCTTGGTGAGGCCGAAGTGATCACCCTGGCCCAGGAAATAAATGCTGATCTAGTGATAATCGATGAACGCCTGGCACGCAGTCATGCCAAACGCCTTGGTTTGACAGTAACAGGTGTTCTTGGTGTATTGATTAAGAGTAAGGAAATTGGTTACATCACAACTGTTGCGCCGTTAATCCAACAGCTTCAAGAAGGGGGAATTCACCTGAGCAACGAACTCAAAGATAAGGTTTTGCACATTGCAGGTGAAACATTGGAATAGAATATTTATCTACCAAGTACACACTTCTATATCAAACCTTAACTTAAATTATCGTGCAACGCTCTTCTCGCTGCATCATGATATGATCTTCTTCCCATGTCCTACATAAAATGGATACGCAGTAAAGTCGGTCGACGCAAGATCTTCCTGCCTTTCGCGTCAGTAATCCTGCATGACTCTCAGAGCAGCGCTCAACCCACATTCGCCCCACCATTCGCCGAAGAAATTACCTATGACCAGATTCAGGACATCCGCCCAATCATCGGTCCTGCAGTGTATCAAGGTGTTGGTTCTGGGGCCGTGGTTGTCAATCAGGAAAGGCATCTGCTTTTGGCACAGCGCACCGACAACAGTTACTGGCACTTCCCAGGCGGTTATATGCACATCGGAGAAAATGCCGCTCACGCTGTAGTTCGGGAACTAAAAGAAGAGACCGGGCTGGAGATCACGCCCGAACGCATCCTCGGCGTACACTCCCCAAAAAAACCTTGGTTTTACCCAAACGGCGACCAGGTGCAGGGTCTGATGACTTTTTTTCTTTCCAGATTGGACGACTCTGCTGCTGAAAACCATATCCATCCCGACCAGGTCGAAACCATGCGCGCTGTATGGGTACCCCCAGAGCAGGTCATGACCTACAACACCCACCCCAGGATGAAAGTCATTCATCAAGCCATCCTGGAGCACCTGGACGGTGGCTGCTTCATTTTCTAGGCTCCACGTAATAATATTCTGACAATAAGTGTGACCTACATTAGGAGTTTATCCCGGAAGGCTCCGCAACCAGGTTATATGTGTGCAGCAATTACACATCACTAAATAAGTAGTACAATATTCATCCATCCTAATGTTCCATTAACGCATCCATCCACCACCTAATAAATTATTGCTAATTGATTACTGAAGACTGACAACTGCCAACTTTCTATGCAAATCAACCACCCCACAATTTCCACGAACGAGATCGTGCGCCCTACGCTGGTCGAGGTCAACCTGGACCGCTTGACGGACAACTTTCACGCCATCCAGCACAAGGTAGCCCCATCTAAAGTTATGGCGGTGCTGAAGGCCAACGCTTACGGTCACGGGCTGGTGGAGGTCGCCCGGCATATGGAGTCGCTGGGTGTGGACTATCTGGGCGTGGCAGTCGTGGAAGAGGGCATCCTGCTCAGGGAGAAGGGGATCAAAGCACCCATCCTGGTGCTGGGCGGGATTCTGGGCAACCAGGTGCCCCATTTCCTCAAGCATGACCTTGCCATTACGGCATCTTCCATCGACAAGCTGTACCAGGTAGACGAAGTTGCCGAACAGATGGGCACCAAAGCCTGCGTGCATCTCAAAATTGACACTGGCATGGAGCGCATCGGCGTGCACTATTACAACGCCGAGAAATTCCTGGAGACCAGCCTGAAATGCCGCAACGTTCAGGTAGAGGGCATCTTCTCGCACTTTGCCAACGCTGACTTGACCGACCTGACCCACGCCCGGCTGCAGCTTGAACGTTTCCAGGAGGTGTTGAACTTTTACGAAAAGCGCAGCTTACCGCCACCCATCCGGCATATGGCCAATTCCCCTGCCATCCTGCAGCTGCCAGAGAGCTTTTTCGACATGGTGCGACCCGGCATTATTCTCTACGGTGTTTACCCCTCAAGGGATGTCCAACGCACCTTCGTCGTGCGACCTGCGCTATCCTGGAAGTCACATGTGGTGTATTTTAAGGTGATTAAACCCGGGCACCCGGTCGGCTATGGCTCGGCCTGGCAGAGTGATCACATGCTGAGGGCGGTCACCGCACCGGTTGGCTATGGTGACGGCTACTTTAGGAGTATGTCGAACAAAGCACAGGTCATCATCCGGGGGAAAAAGTACCCGGTTGTCGGACACATCTCCATGGACCAGATCGTGGTCAACATTGGGTGGAACTCGTCCTACAACGACGATGAGGTGATCCTGATCGGGGAGAAAGACGGCGTAACCATCACCTGCGAAGACCTGGCTTTGTGGGCGGGAACGATCCCCTACGAAATCCTGACCAACATCAACACGCGCGTGCCCAGAATTTATCTCAAAGATGGAAGATAGATAGAATACTTGAAAGATGGTAGACGCTGCCGGGCTGAGGTATTCAGAACGGAACGACCGCCATACGGAAATCGGCACATGTCATATTGTTGACCTGGCAACAAGCTGCTTTAGCGATTCTGAATACCTGCTGCTTTAGGTCATATCAACAAAGGCGCGGCCAACCTCTTCCGGATGCTTTGACCTGGACTCGACCACCTTGCCGTTCTCGTTGAACACCCACTCAGAGTCGGAATGGAGTTCATCCATCTCGCCTGTCTTGGGGTTCATATAGCGGACATACATGTGGGCTGGATGGCTTTCAACCGATCCCGGCCTGCGGATCAGACTGTATGATACCGAAGATAGCGCCTTCGATATCCTTGCAATATGCATGGTAGCCCACGCCAGGAATGATGTTCTTCGCGCTCAACGCCTCTCCACCGTTTTGGGTTATCCTCTCAAGGGCATCATCCAGGTTTTCTACTTCGACCATATTAACCGTCCCGCTGAACAGCTCACCAGAATTGAAGATCGCACCATCGATGCCGGGTGAATCGGGGTCGCCGGTGCTCACCAGCCAGTATTCCGCTGGGCCTTCCCACTTGTTAATTTCCCAACCGAAGACTTGCTTGTAGAATTCAACCATCTTTTCTGGGTCATCAGCGCTGATCTCAAAATGGGTTACTCTGGACATGATTCGAACTCCTTTGGTTTATAATAATCACACATGCTCAGTCCTATTTGTCACTGATTATAGCATCGATAAGTCAGCTCTACAGCCATTAATACGGTTCTAGGAGCGCCTGGCACACACGATTTAAAACAAGGAAGGATAATCCTATTATGTTTATGATGAAATCCCGCCGTTCCATTATTGGCACCGTCATTTTAATGATACTGGTGGCGAGCTGCAGGGGGGCTCCTGCATCACCAGGTTCAACAAGCCCACCTGCCCCTACGCGCCCTGCGTACACCAGCGAGCCTGCAAACACCATGCTGCCCGAAGCTGCCAACACGATCGCGCAGACCCCGACCAGGCCGGCGGGATCAAAAGCTTCTTTCACGCCAGCACAGCCCGAACCTTCCACCTCCACAAATACTGCCCTGCCGCCTGAGGAATCACCAAAAGCGCACGTGCTCTCAGTGAGCGTGTCTGGAGAACCAGGCGCTTACACATTTACAGTCGAGATCAGCAGCCCCGACCTTGGGTGCGAGCAGTACGCCGACTGGTGGGAGGTGATCGACGAGGACGGGAACTTGATCTATCGCCGCATACTGGCCCACAGTCACGTGAACGAGCAGCCCTTTTCTCGTTCCGGTGGAGCGGTGCTGGTCGAGGCATCCACGGAAGTATGGGTGCGGGCGCACATGAATCCAGGTGGCTACGGCGGATCTGCGCTCAAAGGTTCTGTACAAGATGGGTTCTTTCCGGCGGACTTGAGTGCGGACTTCGCATCCGATTTGGCCGGAACACCGCCCATCCCGGATGGGTGCGCATTCTAGCGATGGGGAACATTATCACCGGGCATCTGAATTCCCTGCCCTCTTCGCCAGGCGTCTACGCCCTCCTGTTAGCTCTCCACAAAACCCAGACTATTCGAGTCGGCAGGTTGGGGCAAGCGCTCTTCCCTGCCGGGGAATACGTGTACCTTGGTAGCGCCCGTGGTACTGGAGGTTTACAGGCGCGGCTTGGCAGACATGTGCGTGGTGACACATCTCGCCCGCATTGGCACGTTGATTTCCTGCGCAGCGTATCCTATGTACTTGGTGCCTGCTACATGGTCCTGGAAGTTGATCATCCAGGTCACCAGGTCAGACGAGATGAACCTTCAATACCCCTGGAATGTACCTGGAGCCAGGCGCTTGCATCATCACCCAACGTTACCACCCCACTACCACATTTCGGAGCCAGCGACTGCCGCTCCGGTTGCCTTGCTCACCTGGTGGCTTTCCCACGTAACTTTACAGGAAAATCAACCCTTGTTCCTTTAATCTCCCCTTCCTTGCTAACCGGCTGCCTTGCTGATGCTTCGAATACTCCTGCACAGGAGTTCGTTTGCCATTCATTAAACGGTTTTCATATCCCATCCTGGCAACTGAGGTAAAATGGGAAGCGATTTCTTAGATTATCCATGGAGAATAGGTTGAAAAATTATTTCAGAAATTACGTTTTCTTATTTTCAATAGCCGGCATTGTGGTGATACTCGACCAATGGACCAAGTACCTGGTGCGCACAAACCTGGAGGTCTCAGAAATGTGGGCTCCTTGGGACTGGCTGCTGCCCTATGCCCGCATTGTACACTGGCATAACACCGGGGCAGCCTTCGGTATGTTCCAGCAGTTCAGCATTGTCTTCACGCTGTTGGCCATCGTGGTAGCCGGAGCTATCATCTACTACTTCCCGAAAGTACCCCGCACAGACTGGATTATCCGCGTGGCGCTCTCCCTGCAGTTGGGAGGGGCAATAGGAAATTTAATCGACCGTCTGTCCCGTGGATCTGTGACGGATTTCGTCTCAGTAGGCAACTTCGCCGTATGGAATGTCGCCGATGCAAGTATTTTTGTTGGTACGATCGTCCTCATTATTGGTATGTGGCTTAAAGAACGCAGCCAGGAAGCTGATCAAACCGACCAGATTTCCGAGCCAGAAGGGTCCCCCAAGGATAGCCTCTCCAATCCAGGTACAGATGAATAAAAGCGTGGAAGAGCGCCTTGTCGTTTTTCGTTACGATGAAGAGCAAAACCAACGCCTGGATAAATTCCTGGTCGCCTGCCTGCCTGAATATTCCCGATCGCGATTACAAGCCTACATAAAAAAAGGTCTGGTCACAGTGGATGGGGAACTGGCGTACAAATCCGGCCAGACCCTGGAGAGAACGAACACCGTCCGGGTACGTTTACCTGCGCCGCAACCCAGCAATCTTATCGCAGAAGATATACCGCTAGACGTGATCTTTGAGAACGATGACGTGCTGGTGGTGAACAAGCCAGCCGGTATGGTTGTACACCCCGCTGCCGGGCACGCCACAGGGACGCTTGCGCACGCAGCACTGGGTCATGCACCGGAAATGGAAGGCGTTGGTGGGGAGCAAAGACCGGGCATTGTACATCGTCTTGACAAGGACACCTCCGGGCTGATCCTGCTCGCAAAAAATGATATCGCCCACCACTTTTTACAGGATCAATTTATTCAGCGCAGTATAAAAAAAACCTACCTGGCTCTGGTCGATGGACGCCCTCCTACATCCAACGGGCGTGTCGAGGCGCCCATCGGACGCAATCTCCGGCAGCGCAAGCGAATGGCAGTCGTACCTCCGAGCAAAGGGCGTGAGGCAGTCAGTGAGTACAACACCCTGGAAACATTCCCCAACCATACTCTGCTCGAGGTAAATCCCATCACAGGCCGCACCCACCAGATCCGGCTGCACCTTGCATACATCGCATGTCCGGTGGTTGGGGATACTCTCTACGGCAGGCGCCAGGCAACACTACCTCTGAAGCGTCACTTCTTGCACGCGATCCGCCTGTCCGTATATATCCCCAATGAGACAGAAAGACGCACCTTCCAGGCACCACTGCCTGCTGAGCTAGAGGAGGTGCTCGTCAATCTGAGAAGTTTGCACTGACAGCAAATTGATCACTGGCAGGTTTTCGCCAATCGCCCATGGTTCTATATATAAACGCATCACGCCCTATCAAAACTTACTCGGAGAAGCTATGCAAATCATTGACCTACGCTCTGACACCGTAACAAAACCCACACCCGAAATGCGCCAGGCGATGGCCCAGGCTCCCGTTGGCGACGATGTATACGGGGAGGATCCAACCGTAAATAGACTGCAGGAGATGGCCGCTGAAATGGTGGGTAAAGAAACCGGTCTTTTCATCCCATCCGGCACGATGGGCAACCTGGCAGCCATCCTGGCCCATTGCAACCGCGGTGACGAGGTGATCCTGGGTAAGTATTCACACACCTTCCTCTTTGAGGCGGGGGGGATATCGGCCCTCGGTGGCGTTCACCCCAACCAGATTCCCAATCAGCCCGACGGCACTTTAGATCTGGAAGATATCCAATCCGGGATCCGTGCGGATGACCCCCACCAACCGGTCACCCGCCTGATCTCCCTGGAGAACACGCACAACCGCTGCGGCGGTGCGCCGCTCACCGTTGAGTACACCCGTGCCGTGGGGGAGCTCGCACGCAGCCGGGGCTTGAAAGTACACCTGGATGGGGCGCGCATATTCAATGCCAGCGCCGCATTGGGCGTCCACGCCCGCGAACTGACCGCTCCTGTTGACTCGGTCACATTCTGCCTCAGCAAAGGTTTATGCGCCCCGGTGGGTTCCGTGTTATGCGGCTCCAATGAATTCATCACTCGGGCGCACCGCATACGAAAGCAGTTGGGCGGCGGCATGCGTCAGGCCGGCATCATCGCCGCGGCCGGTATCGTGGCCCTGGAGAGCATGATTGACCGTCTCGAGGAAGACCACGCACGAGCAAAACGCCTTGCCCGGGGGCTGGCTGAGATCCCAGGCCTGGTCATTGATCCAGGTAGCCCTCTCTCCAACTTGGTCTTCCTCAATCTCGGGAAGGAGACGAGCCCGCTCACCGCCTCGATTGTCGCTGAACGCCTGGCAGCCCAGGGTGTGCTGGTCGGAGAGGTAGGAAGGCAGCGCTTCCGCCTGGTAGCACATTACTGGATCGACGATTCTGGCATAGACCGGGCGATAGCGGCCTACAAAGCGGCGCTATCGTAAGGAACCCGAGTGTTGCCAAGCTGGCTGCACAATCATCTATGCCGGGTCTGACTGATACGCTTAGACGAGGGGAGTGGTTAAAAAAGCCTGGTGGATCGGGTAAAATCAAGGTATGAAATGTCCAAAATGTAAAGAAGAAAATCATCAAAACAGAGATGGTTCCACAGAAGTTGGGAGCCAACGTTACCGATGTAAGAATTGTGGTGCACGATACACTCCTCAGAGAAAGCAGCAGGGGTATGATCAAAAAAATACCCCAGACTGCAATCCGGATGTACATAGATGGGCTTGGCTTTCGGAAGATAGGACGCCAACTGAAGATAAGCCATGTGACGGTCATGAAGTTAGGGGTGCACTCATTTGTTGTAGAATCGAGTGGCTTATCTGTATATCCGTGGTTGGCTGAATGTCTCGTCTCACCTGGTATAACGCATGTTGTCACCCTGAGCCGTAGGCGAAGGGTCTAGCGTAGCGCATAATTGCCAGGAATGCTGCTGAATTCATATTTCTACACCTTTTGAATG
>Ga0209013_10000679_pt1 | contig 30703 bp, 26 predicted proteins | sample Cruoilmetagenom2_FD_187291 | JGI IMG/M metagenome (GOLD analysis project Ga0209013, IMG submission 187291) | Oil polluted marine microbial communities from Coal Oil Point, Santa Barbara, California, USA - Sample 2 (SPAdes) (version 2) | ecosystem: Environmental > Aquatic > Marine > Oil seeps ...
CAACACAGCACCCCCACCAACAGGCCCACCACTCAACACAGCACCCCCACCAACAGGCCCACCACTCAACACAGCACCCGAAAACGCATTTCCCCCCCTTCCTCAAGCATCTGCTACCCCGGCGCCCTTCCCTCCCTACCAGGCAGCGTCTGTGCCCACAAACGGTTTCCCTCCGCCTGTTTCCTACACTCCCACACCGGATGGACCCCCTCCGGCACACCCATATCCGGCACATCCATACCAGACAGTTCCACATGCAGGTTTTGCGGCCGAAAACTACGTTCCGTTACGCCTCGCTTTCCCCTTGCAACGCGGCATCGCTCGTTGTCTTGACGAGTTTGTGGTCGTTGTGGTCTTGGGCCTGTTCATGGCTTTTTTCTTGGGACCGCCAATGGAAATACTCGCAAATGATGACACTTCTTTATCCACTGCAGTACTAATTATTATTAGTGTCATATTTTTTGCGGGTAGAGCATTTTACGAAATTGTCATGATCGCTACGAAAGGTGCGACTCTCGGAAAACTCGCTCTAGGCATCCGAGTTGTCGACGAAACAACTGGCACTGTTCCATCCTGGAAAAACGCTTCTCTTCGTTTTCTTCTGCCTTCCGTGCCGATTTATCTCTCATACCTCATCGTTTCCAACGGAATTTTCGAGATTTGCGCCCTTCTTATTTACCTCTCATTTTTCTTCGACGAGCAAAAGCAAGGCTGGCACGACAAAGCAGGGAAAACCTATGTTGTGCGCACCTGATGACCGAGTGAAGCTCACTCTTGGCCCTCTTTCCGCACATCACCAGGCCGGGAAAGTCACCAGACGGGGCCTTGCCCGGCAGTCACGCGACGACGACCCGCAAGTGCCCGACCAAGCGTGACTTCATCGGCATATTCAAGGTCTCCTCCCACAGGCAGACCAGACGCGATACGCGTCACTATGAGATCGAACGGTTCCAGTTCACGCGCGAGATATGCTGCGGTGGCTTCGCCATCAACGGTCGGGTTGAGACAGAGAATCACTTCCTGGCATTTTCCTTCACGTACGCGGTGCAGGAGTTCTCGCACCCGCAATTTGTCGGGAGTCACGCCATCAAGTGGGCTGAGCGCTCCACCCAGCACATGATACAAACCCTTGTATTCCTGCGTCTTCTCTACTGCGATGACGTCGCGAGGCTCTTCAACCACACATAGTTGGGTAGGGGAACGCCGGGAATCGCGACAGATTCGACAGGTTTCTTCTGCCGCCATATTCCAACATTCGCGACAGAAACCAACTCGTTCTTTCAGTTGGATGAGGGCAGATGCAAGACGCGCTACATCTGCTTTATCGCAGGACAAAAGGTGAAAGGCCAAACGCTGCGCCGATTTCGGCCCAATACCAGGCAGACGCGAGAGCTCATCAATAACATCTTGTACTGGTCCTTCGTACATGGCGCTCCTTGACACCCGCGGCCTCGTTCACACGAACCGAGTACATCCTCGCAAGCAAAACAGTTCGACAGTCAGTAACAAAGCAGCCGTTCAGCCCATCATGTCGCCCAAGCCGCCGAGGTCCAATCCTCCGGTCACGGCAGACATCTTTTCTTCACCGTGTTCTTTTGCCAGGCGAAGGGCTTCATTCACCCCCGCAACAACAAGATCCTGCAGCATGTCCACATCATCAGGGTCCACGGCATCGGGGTCAATCTTGACAGATTTTACCTTTTGATCACCGGTCACGGTCACAGTCACGACGCCCCCGCCTACGGTTGCGGTGAGCTCATCATCTGTCAAGGATTCTTGTACGGTGGCCATTTCCGTTCGCATTTGCTCGACCATGCCCATCATGTTTTGCATGTCGGGCGCCGCGCCCCCTCCGCCCATCTGAGGCAGACCTCCACCGGTTTTCTTTACTTTTGCCTTCCTGGGAGCTCCGGCTCTGCGCTTTGGACCAGCCACTTTTCCTCCGGTAATCGGCTTCATTCTCAAAGACGCGAACTGCAGTTACTCTATGTCTTGTTCAGAGACAACCGTTCCGTCAAACTCTTTCCGCAGCAAATCTACTACGTGCGGCATCTCCGCCCTTGGCCCGCGGACTTGAGAAAATCCAGTTTCGTCCACAAAATCCGTCATTTCAGAGGGATCATCTGCTGGGCGGCCTTGATGAGGATAGGACGGGGAACGCTGAGAAGAAAATGTCTCTGGCGAAGCTTCAGACGGAAAAGCATGCGCTCCCGACGGAGGCCCCGCAAAGCCTGGATGTCCATCAGAAGTCATACCAGGGGGCATCCCGTCACGAGACGAATCGCCTGAGAAGCCGCCGCCTCCCCCTGAGAATCCCTCTGCAGAGGGGGCATGGGAGGGATCTCCTGAAGGAGGCTGTGGAGAAGCCCCGGCATTTCCCTCTCCTCCAATAAATCCAGCTCCCAGGCGCAAACGCGTGCCAAGCACTTCTTCTACGGCCTCGGTAAACGTTTGTTTGCAGGCTTCAGATTTCGCGTTGTCTCGGTTGAAAGCATGAGAAAACTGCACGGTAAGCATGTTCCCCTGCACTTGCAGAGGCAGGCTGTCAATAAAATATGCTCCAAAACGGGCGGAGCGTGACCTAATTGCCCGCTGAATGGTCTGCCATTTCTCAGAGACCATCGCAAGGTTGAGGACGACTTCTGCGCCGGCCTCGCCAACTGGGGCAGAACCCTCCGGGGCTGCGCCGGCCTCGGAAGACGAAGAAGGCGAAGTCGCTTCAGGCGGGAAGGCAAGGTCCGGGGTAGACGGTCGGGCGGGAGCACTGGGTCCTGTTTGGCGGCGCGGACGGCGGGGCGGACGTGGCATCCCCTTCGGTGGAACAAGTCCATCTGCAGAGCCGGATGATGAAGACAGGTGAACCTGTTCGCTCACTGTGCGCGTGAGCGCTGCAAGGCGAGCTTCAAGACGTTCGACCTGAGCGGCAAGCAGATCGCTCTCTCCGTTCTTGTGCACATGAGGCTCTGCCTGAGAAGTTGACGGTTCGGTCTCTCCCGCAAGACGAGGCTCCGCTGCGCCAGACCCTTGGCCGGAAGAGGAACCGACTGCCCCAGCGGCAGCCTGTGGCACAGGATCAGCCGCCCTTGCCTTTTCGCAAAGACCGGCAAGCGCAACTTCAAGATCAACACGCGGCTGCAAAGACTGCGGCATTGCGGCCATGGCCTCTCCCAATGCCTGCAGCAAAGCCGCAGCACGACCTGGTCCAATCCGCACAGCCTGCTGCTGTAGGTCGAGGCGCACATCCTCACCGGCATCGAGCAGGTCAGGGGCATTCGGCGCGGCAGCAGCAAGAAACACGTCCCGCGTATATCCGACGAGTTCTTTTGCATACACTCGTACGTCAACACCGCGGTCGAGCACTCCATCAAGATGCCGAAGCAAAGCGCCTATATCAGACTTGGCAATGGCATCCAGGACAGGCGACATATCAGCAGGACTGAGACCGCCAAAGAGGTCGAGAATGTCAACAGCTCCGATACGGTCACCACACAGCGCCCGCGCCTGCTCCAACAGGCTCAGGGCATCTCGCACTCCGCCTCTTGCGCGCCGCGCAATGGAATCGAGCGCTTCGGGTTCCACTTCGATTTCTTCTGCAGTGCAGACAAAAGCAAGCCGCTCGATCAAGGCGACAAGCGGCACAGGTCGAAAGTCAAAACGCTGGCAACGGGAGAGGATGGTCGAGATCATCTTCTCGGGATCGGTCGTGGCCAGCACAAAAATCACATTGGCAGGCGGTTCTTCAAGCGTTTTCAAAAACGCGCTCGCCCCGTCTCGACTGAGCTGGTGTACCTCGTCAATGATGAAGACACTATGGCGCGAGGGATCGGTCGCTGCCTGCTGAGCACGCTCCGAAATTTGCCGGATGTCGTCGATGCCACGGTGAGAAGCCGCGTCCACCTCGAACACATCAAAAGAGACGCCCCGTGCAATATCTTGACAATTTCCGCACTCGCCGCAGGGCTCAAGCACAGGGCCTTCGCTCTCGGCAGCGCAATTAAGGGTTTTCGCCAGGATACGAGCAGTCGTCGTTTTGCCGGTACCGCGCGGGCCACAGAACAAATAGGCATGAGCCGTCGTTCCGCTGCCAATGGCATTTTGCAGCGTGCGCGTCACATGTTCCTGGCCCACAACTTCATCAAAACGCTGCGGTCGGTATTTCCGGTAAAGCGTAAGATAGGTCACGCAGACCCCCCGCGAGCAGAACAGTAGCAAAAAAAAGACCGCGCACCTGCCCTCGACCTTCGCAAACAAAGGTGACACGAAAATCGGAAACTCACGCCAGGCACCCCCACGGCGCACGGCACAATTCGCTTAGGGCTGCTTCCTTCCGGATCTGACCCGGTTCACAAGTGCACCGTCGCGTGGGACCCGACCCTCAACATTCCCGATAACGCGCAACACATTGCGCTCTAGGCCTCAGACAGGAGTTCAGCCCCCCGTAAAGCGGATTTGGGGCGACAAGGAACCGCTAACTCCCCGCCTAGCACGATCGGGCTGAAGTGTAGACGCGCGCCCCCGCGCTTGTCCTGCCATTAGAAGAGGAAAAAGAACGCAGAACCACAAGCACAACACACCTCTTGCACTCCACACAATCAAAACCGCGAGAAAAAACCATGAAAAACCACCATAAAAAGACCAGATATCTTGCCAACATTTGCAGAACACACCTCATTGCAGAACGCAATGAAAAAACACACAGGGGAGCAGCGAAAGGAAACGGCGGGGAGAAACAGCAGAGGGGAACAACGAAAAACTCGCGAGGCAAGGAGCACCACAAAAAACCACGAGACGCAAAGTCGACGCAAAGTCATTGGGAAAAAAACGTGTCAGGCAACGCGCGCACAAGAGACAACTCTCAAAAAACTACGAGAAAAAACCACGCCGACGCATGCAAAAGAATGGTTTCTCCCGAAAAAACCCGCCACAACAAAGCCCCACAGCTCACACAAACCGCACAAGCAACACAGAAAGCAGAAAGCAGAAAGCAGAAAGCCTGCACAAAAGCACAGACCCCAACAAAACAAGCGCCACTGCCAAAACAGGCAACAGCCCAGAAAATCACAAGAAAGGCTGATCGCAAAAGGGCGGAGGGAGAGGGATTTGAACCCTCGAGGCGTTTCCGCCAACACGCTTTCCAGGCGTGCGCCATAGGCCAGACTAGGCGACCCCTCCATCACGGACCGGCAGCAGACAGCACAACACCTACAGCGCATGGCATGCTGACGAGAGCCGATATCCCGATCGCAGAATAATAGGCCGACCATTCCCAGGAGAAAATTACAGATTTATGCCATCCCCATCGTCACCTGCTGATTCACCAAGTGAAAAACGCGCAACAGTACCCCCACACCCACCCCAAAAAGACCTGCTCCAAACATCACAGCACGATCCGGAGAGACAGCAAAATACCCATTTTTCCAGAGAGCCTCTGCTCGCCTCTGCCGCAGAAAACATCCAGAACCTCTCTGACCCATCCCTGCTGCACACCGTGATGGAAGCAGCCATTGACGCCGCTGAAAAGGCAGGCAACTGGGGAGATGTACCCGTCGGCGCCGTTGTCTTCAACGAGGACGGCCCCATTGCCATCGCCGGAAACGAACGCGAAAAACGCAACGACCCAACGGCCCATGCCGAAGTACTCGCCCTACGCCAAGCCGCCGCGACAACAGGAAACCGGCGACTGCATGGTCATGGCCTCGCCGTCACTCTGGAACCATGCGTCATGTGTGCCGGTGCTGCATCCCTCGCCCGCGTCTCTCTTCTTGTGTTCGGTGCACCCGACCTAAAAGCCGGCGCCACCGGCTCTCTTTATAACATTTGCGGCGACGAGCGCCTTCCGCACGAGATCCCTGTTCTCTCCGGTTTCATGGCCGAAGAATCTGCCCGACTGCTTGAGACGTTTTTTTCCCTTCGCCGCCATCCTGGCCCCTGAGTACAATCTCACGTGGAGGTGTCGCATAGTGGACTAGTGCGCGGCACTCGAAATGCCGTGAGCCGTGCAAACGGCTCCGTGGGTTCAAATCCCACCACCTCCGCCACACGGGGTGTTTTTCTCTTTTGCAGTGCCGCACACCAGAAGAGATCAACCACAGGTGCTTTCCGGCAGGTGCACCCTTCCCGAAGACACGAAACGCTGCGCCCTCCGACAATCCCTTGATCGTCGCGTGATCGTCGCGCAACAACCCCTTCTGTTCTGCGAAAAGTATGCACACCACCATGTCATCAGCCTTGCTTTGTTGTGCATGCCTTCTTGATGCCCTATCGGCGCCTGCCTGATTTTTTCATCCTGCCTTTTTCGTTGATATAACTGTGTTTGGTGTGTTTTTTCTGAAACTTTGGCAGGAACGAGGCAAAAACAAGGCGAGCGGGCAGAGGAACGGAGTATGGCACCATTTCGGCCGTGGGCAGGGTTTCCCGACAATCTCACAGAAGACGAGACACGCGTAGTGAGAGACGCCCGCCAAGGACACGCGACGGTGTTCGGCCCGCTCGAGCATGCCGAGGACATTGAAACGCGGGGGACGATCCGAGCTGCCATCATCGCAGGCCTCCTCCTCGATACTGAACAGCCTCTCGCCATCAAAGAACTACGCGTACAACATGCTCGTATCAAAGGGCCGCCTGATCTCGCGCATGCCCTCCTCACCGCAAAATCGGCAGACTGGCTGCTCGCGTCAGCCGTTGCCCTCGACCTCACCCGCCTCTTCCGCAAATAATCCATCGGCGGGTATGGTCTCGGGGCGGGAATGGGTGTTTCCCTATCCGGGGATAGTGCAGGAAAAGGCTGAAAAAAGCTCTAAGACCTGGTTTGTGGGTTCTCGGTTATGACGCTTTGAAAAGGAGACTCATTGTGCTGACTTGGTTGTTCCTCATCTTTTTGTGGGGGCTTTTTGTCGGTGGTCTGGCCAGATTCCTGGTTCCGGGGAAAGACTCGATGGGCCTGTTTGGCACGTGGATGCTTGGCATCGCGGGCGGGTTTATGGGTGGTTTTCTCGGGTATGTTGTCTTCGGCGCTGATATTGAAGATGGTTTGGTGCAGACTTCGGGTTTTATCGGGTCTGTTTTTGGCAGCATGGTCATTCTCTTGCTGCGCCGTTCCTTTGTGAACCGTTGAGCTTTCGCTTCGTCACACTGTCTTTTACCAGGTGGGGAATGCCCGACAGGTTCTTTACGCGTCTTGATCTCTGTTTTTTACACAGATTTTTTCGCGGACGGGATTTCGCTTCTTTTCACTTCTGGGCGAAGCTGTAGGGGGCTGTTTGCAGGTGCTGAGGTGTTTTTGGTTGCGGTTTTCCCGTTTTGGTGTGAGGTGTGAGGTTTTTTATTGTGGGCTTTTGCGGACTTTGTTGGGGACGGAGGAGCGGGGGCTGGGGTCTGTCGAAGCTGTGGCAATAGGGACTGCCGGGTCTCGTGATATTGGGTGCGCGCGGTCTGGCAAGCAATATGGTACTGGATAGTTTTCGGTATTTTTTCAGGGAAACACCTATTTCGCAAGAGGCTTTCTGCCATTGGTGGCAGGACTTTCAGTGGTGATTAGTGCGTAATTCTGGTTTTTTCAAGTTTTTCTGGGTTTCACAAGTAATTGGGGCGTATTGTGCAGTGTTGCAGGATGCTCTTCTGGTCTTTTCCTGAAACTGCAGCTGATTATGAAGCCTCGGCAAATTTTGGACATACGACCAGAAAAATGGGAAACTTGTACGAGACACAGGGGGAAAAATGCCAAAAAATACAAGCAAAGAACAGCAGTCCAAACCACTGCGCTTTGTCGTGATCGGCGCCGGGATGGCCGGCATCCTCAGTGCGATCAAGTTGCAAGAAGCCGGATTCACTGATTTCACAATATATGAGAAAGCTGACCGTTTCGGAGGAACCTGGCGGGAAAATACCTACCCCGGTGTGGCGTGTGATGTGCCCTCGCACCTCTACAACTATTCGTTTTCTCCCAACCCCGACTGGACCCATGTGTGTTCGCCGGGTGATGAGATCCTGGCCTATTTCGAGGATGTCGCCCACAAGTACTCTATTGAGGAGAACACAAAGTTCAACACGGAAATCAGCCGCATAGAGTTCCAGGACGGACGCTGGCACATCGAGACAGGACAGGGTGAAAAAGACGAGGCAGACTTCATTATTGCCGCCACAGGAGTTCTGCACCACCCTTCGTATCCCGATATTGAAGGTCTCGAGGACTTTAAAGGACCCCTCTTCCACAGTGCACGCTGGGACCACTCAGTTCCCATTGAAGGCAAACGCGTCGCATTGATTGGAACGGGTTCTTCCGCGATACAGATGACCGGGGGTATGGTCGGCACGGTATCCGATCTCTACCTGTTCCAGCGTACGCCCCAATGGGTCCTTCCCCTCCCGAACCCAGAGATTGACGAGGAAACCAAAGAGCTTTACCGCACTGACCCTGCCGCCATGCAGTCTGCCCGCGAGGAGCTCTACAATAACTTCTCAGACAATTTCGCGACCGCAGTGATCGACGCCAACTCCCCCCAACTGCAGATGGTTGAGCAGTTGTGCAAGGCAAACCTCGATACTGTGACTGACCCCGAATTGCGTGAACAGTTGCATCCCGACTATCGGGCAGCCTGTAAACGGCTCATCATGTCGCCCAATTTTTATGAGGCGATTCAGGACCCGAGCGCCCATCTTATAACAGAGAAGATCAGCCGGATCGAACCAAACGGTATTCGCACCGTAGACGGTAAGCTGCACGAACTTGACATTATTGTGCTTGCCACCGGCTTTCGTGTGGATCGCTTTTTGCGACCGATCGAAGTCGTCGGACGCGACGGAGTGGCGCTCGATGAGGTGTGGGCGCAGCGCCCGTCGGGCTATCTCTCGATCTCAATTCCAAACTTCCCGAATCTTTTCATGCTGAACGGACCGAATGGCCCTGTCGGCAACTTCTCCCTGATCGACGTGGCAGAGTTGCAATTCGCCTACATCATGCAGCTTATCGACCTTGTGAAGCAGGGGCGCTGCCAAGAAGTCAGCGTCAGACAGGAAGCTGCGGACCATTTTGAAGAAGATCGTGTGGAAGCCACGAAGAACACTGTGTGGGTGACCGGCTGCCGCAGTTGGTATCTCGACGACCGTGGAGTTCCCGCCTCCTGGCCCTGGGCCTTCAGCCGTTTCCGTGAAGAAATGGCGAAGCCCAAACTCGAACACTACGAACTCGTTCCCTGAGCACTCTTCTCATCTCCCTCTCCGGGCAAAGTTTTCCAGACGGTTACGACAAGGGAAAACCCGAAATAGACACCCCTGGAGAAGACTCAGAAAAAAGACCTGGAGAGAAGCCCCAGCCTCCCACCAGGATTTTTCGCCGCCCGATCCGGTCGACAAGGGAATCCTGGTGGAGTCAATCTCGTTCGGCTACCACGTGATATTGCGCGAACACCGGATAGCGCGCGAACACCGACGCGTCCACGCTGCCTGCTGCGTGGACGCGGACAGTGTGGACGCGACTACTGGCTCAGCATGTTCTGCATGGCAGCTTCGGCATCCTTGCGACCGCGCACCCCAAGGCCGCCGTCGCAATTGTGCACGGATCCAGTCACGGTACGCGAGTTCTCACGTGACGCAAGCAAGACATAGTGACCGGTGTAGTCCTCGGGGGCGATTGCCCGTTCGAGAGGCGTGAAGGACTCGGCAATCTTGTCAACAGGCATGTTGCCAAATGACATGCCGGCGAGACCAAGCGATGCCGGGCCACGCAGGTCAGTCGGCATGGCACCGGGCGCGACACCATTCACTCTCACGTCGGGGCAAAGCTCGTATGCGAGCTGTTTGATGAGCCCCATGACCGCGTGCTTCGAGGCGGTGTAGAGAGGGCCACCCCCGCCTGGCCAGAAACCGGCGTTCGAGACCGTGTAGATGATGCTGCCCTTGGTCTTGCGCAGTTCGGGGAGGGCGGCTTTCGCGCCAAGTAAATAGGATTTCACGTTTGCCGAGAAAATATCGTCAAACGCGCCAGAGATCGCCTCTTCGGGCAGCATCTCAAGCGAGAAACTGAAGTCCCAGAGGCCGACATTGCCCACAAAAACGTCAAGTCCACCGAATGCTGCAACGGTGTCGGCCACGGCGCGTGCATTGTCCGCAAAGACCGTGGCGTCACCCACGGTCACGTGCACTTTGCCGCCGAAGTCAGTCTCGAAGTCCTCGCAAAGGGCCTTGGCTTTGTCTTCGTTGATCTCAAGCACGCCGACCCGCGCGCCTTCGGCAAGGTAGCGTTCCAGGATCGCGCGGCCCATTCCCGAACCGGCACCGGTTACAAGCGCGGTCGTATTGTCAAGCCATCCCATGGGCACTCCAATCGTACAGTTGTGATGTCAAAAGAAGTTGCTGAGATTGCGGGAGAGCAGAACGGTATGTTCGAGGTAGACATTGCGCTTCACGATATGGAAGCTTTCGCCCACACGGCGCAGCCGGTCACAACGCGACCCGATCCAGGAGTCTTCCTCCGACTTCAGTCGTGCGCGATACAGGTGAAAGTTTGACTCGACATCAAGCTCGTCGCCGTCATCGCCCGTGACCCGAATGTTGGTAATCAGGTGGCGTGTGCGCGACGGAGGGTCTTCGGCCCAGGCCCGACCGGTGCGCAAACGGGCGACACGCGCGGCAAGCATCATTTTCTGGTCATCAATGAAGGCCATTTCCCCGGGTTTCGTGAACTCGAGATCGCGCTCTTTCGCCATACGGGTGCGCCGGATCGGCACAAAATAATGGCAGTCGTTGGAAAAAAGGTCGAGCCATTCCTCGTAGCAATGCGCATCGAGCAGGGCTGCTTCGTCGTAGAGAAACTTTTCGACCTCGTACTGTCGGAACATGGCTGCGAGGCGATCCTCGCCCACTCGCGCCTCCGTCTCAGCTGTCATGACTGAATCCCCCAATTCGCACGGTCCGTTACAGGTTTCGCGTGGTGCGGTCACCAGTTCACCAGCTCAGATGGTGTCGCCAGGTGTCGTGGCCTCTTTGAGCTCGTCCCAGTCGAGGTCTTTCATCCATTGGGCCCAGGCATGGTAGGTGTAAAGCTGGGCGTGTTCGCTCGTGAAGCCTTCGATGCGTTTCAGGCCGCCCTCATCAATGATCTCACCGTGCCCCAGGCCCATATTCAACAGGTGGGGTATGTTGCGGCTTGCAAAACCACAGGACTGATGGGTTGCCTGTGACCAGTTCTCGCCGTCGTCTTGTTCGAGCAGTCCGGCGGGACCGAAAATATGGCTTACCAGGTTCACAGAGAACTGTCGCATCCCCGGATCAAGGTTGCGGTCGGCAAAGGTGAACCACCAGATCTCGGTACTGTCGGGCGTACGCGGGATGCGCAGTGACAGTTGACTCATCTCCTGCACAACCCACAAGGTCGGAAACAGGTTCGGATGGCCGGCGACGCCGGCTCCGGCAGGACCGAGTGCCTCTTTGGCTTCGGGAGTGTCACGCCACGGGCCGCTTATCATGTCGGCATTGCCCGATGATGTGGCGGTGGGGCCACCAATCGCGTGACCGTACTCGCCCAGGACTACTGACTGCTCGAAGTTCGTACCGCTGATCAAACCAAGCGGAATATCGAGGTCGGCACCGTCCTGCATTTGCAGGTCAGTCATGTCAATCTCTTCGGCTCCATTCTGTCCCCCGCCGCCGAGCATCGATCCGAGCACACTGGGCGCGAAGGCCGAGGCGTGGGTTACCTGCGGGTGGTACCAGTCGAAGAGGTTGTCAACCGCGATTTTCCAGTTGCAGTCGATCGTGAACTTTTGAATGCCAGGGACGATCTCCATGTCGCCCTTCATCGCGAGAAGGTCGAGACTGAGCCGTCCCGTGGCGCCGAGAAAGTCATCGAGCGAGGGGGCTGTCGGGTCATGTGTGGCGAAAATGAAACCCTTGTAGTCGGCGACTTGGGCAACTTCCCGCAGGCCGTGCTTCGACTTGTCGAGGTCACCTTTGTAGAAGTTCTTGTGGCCAGGCACACCTTTGAGGCGACCGTCAATACCGTATGACCAGCCATGATACGAGCACAAGAAGCTTCTTGCGTTGCCTTCTTCGGCCCGACACACTGCGTTCCCGCGATGCGCACAGGTGTTCAACAGGGCTTTGATGCTGCCGTCTTTTTGGCGCACGACAAGCACGTTGTCGCGGCCCATCACAGATTCAAAAAAATCACCGCGCTCGGGGATCTGGGTTGCATGGCACAAAAAGAGCCAGGCCCTGCCAAAGATCGTTTCCATCTCGTGTTCAAAGACGGCGGAGTCAAAAAAAATGCTCCGGTCAATTTCACCGGTTTCGAGGGAGACGAAGCCGTCGATCCTCTCGCCGGTGAGGGAATTCGTTTCTTTCGTCATTTGGCGTCCTCCTCAAGAAAGGCACGAACAATCTTCGCGAAACGCGGGCCCTGTTCGATCTGCAACCAGTGACCGGTGTCCTTGAAAATCTCAAACCGGGAGTTCGGAATGTGGTCGGCCATGAACTGGCTGGACTCGATCGGCACAATCTTGTCGTCGTCGCCGTGCACGAGCAGTGTCGGTTGCGTGATCTGTTCTAGGTCCTCTGTGGTGAGGCCGATCGGACCGCCGGCGGCGAAATTGAATGTCGCGCGGTGGGAACGCTCAACTTCAGGGCGCATCGCCCGCTTGAGGCGGGTTTCAGCAATTTGTTGGAGGTTGCCATCGAAGCTATCCGGGTCATGCAAAAAGTAGCGAAGGATCTCGGCCATTGACTCGGCAGTCGGATTCTCGTAGAAACTGATCATCTTGAAGAGGCCAGGTTTTGGTGCGCCGCCCTGACCGCCGGCTGATCCCATCAGAATGAGCTTTTCGACCCGCTCTGGCACCTGGCGCACAATCTCGAGTGAGATCATGCCGCCCATCGAGTTGCCGACGAGGGTGACCTTGTCGAAACCCAGCTCGTCGAACAGGGAAAGCAGAGTGGCGACACGCAATTCGGCGAAGGCGGCCATACCCTCGGGGGGCGGGTTCGGGTGGGTCGAGTCGCCGAAGCCGATGATGTCCGGGGCAATGTTGTGGTAGGTGTCGCCGAACTCACCGAGCAGCCATTCCCAGTTGCTCGACGCCGTTGCGCCGGGGCCGGAGCCATGCAGCCAGATGATGGGTTTGCCGTCAGCCGGACCCGACTCGTTGATGTGGAAGGTGTAATCGCCAACGGTGACGTCAGAGATTTTGATGGGGGCGCTCATGTGGATGCTCCTGTTGCTTCGGAAGATGTCGCAGGCTGGAATGGACGAAGAACTGCAGGCAGCAGCGGGACAGCCGGGGACTTGTGGCCCCACTCGCTGATCGCGTCAAACTCGGCAAGTTGCCAGGTGCGGTCGTCGATCAGCCGGCCGCCATAGCCATACTCCAAGTCGAAACCCGAAGGAGTACGCACGTAGAACGAAAGCATGCGATCGTTCGGATGACGGCCCAGCGTCATCATGAGTGGGATCTCACGCTCGTTGATCAGGTCAAGCGCATGGCCCACGTCGTCGAGGGCATTCACTTCGAGCATAAGGTGGTGCATGCCTACCATGCCGGGAATGGGAACCACGGCAAGGGTGTGGTGGCGTGCAGCCGTACCCGCGCAATGGAAGAAGCGCAGATGCGTCCCCATCGCATGGATCGTGTCAGAGTCCTTGAAGCCGAGGACTTCGATGAAGAACTCTTCGGCAGCAGCAAGCTCGGGCACGATCAAGACGGCGTGGCCGAGACCCTGCTCTCCCGTCACGAAGCCCGACATGGCACGACCGGGTGCGAACGGCGCGCCACTCTGGCATCCATGCGAAAGTTCATGGCGAAGCCCAAACGGCCCGACAAACCAGGCCAGCTCCGCCACCGCCCTGTCCCCGGCAAGGGACGCGTCGCCGCGCTGCACGCTGAAGCCGGCGGCTTGCACGCGTGTAATCATCACGTCAAAATCCGCCGGTGCAACATCCCATCCCAGGTAGGCAAGTTCGTCTGCCTCACCCGGATGGATTGCAACCCGCCAGGCGGCGTCATCGACCCGCAATCTCACTGTGCCGTCATCACCGCCGGCAGCGAGCTCAGCGCCGAGCACCTCCGGACCGAACGTCCGCCATTCCTCGTATGCCGGCGACGCGAAACCAATATAGCTAAGATTTCGTATCACGATGGCTTACCCCCTTGTTCCAACAAGTCAAGTGCAACGTCGACGATCAGGTCCTCCTGTCCGCCGACCATGCGCCGCCGCCCAATCTCCAAGAGAAGATCGACGGTCGGCACGCCATAGCGTTCTGTCACGCGTTCGGCGTGCCGGAGGAAACTCGAATACACCCCGGCATACCCAAGTGAAAGTGTCTCTCGATCGACACGCACTGGGCGATCCTGCAGCGGACGTACGATGTCATCGGCGGCGTCCATGAGTGCAATGAGATCACAGGCGTGCGTCCAGCCAAGCCGGCTTGCGGCGGCGACAAACACCTCAAGCGGCGCATTCCCGGCGCCGGCCCCCATGCCCCCGAGCGAGGCATCAACACGGTTGCAACCGTGCTCCACCGCAACAATCGAGTTCGCCACAGCCAACGAAAGGTTGTTATGGGCATGCATGCCCAGCTCCGTCGCAGGGTCGAGCACATTGCGCAAGGCATCGAAACGATCCGCAACCTCGCCCATCGTGAGCGCCCCGCCGGAATCAACGACATAAACGCAGGTCGCGCCGTAGCCCTCCATAAGCTTGGCCTGTACAGCCAGGTCGGTTGGGGAGGTCATGTGCGACATCATCAAGAAGCCCACAGTATCCATACCGAGCGCACGTGCAGCCGCGATATGCTGCGCAGAAATATCGGCTTCGGTACAATGCGTCGCGATCCGCACAACACGCGCACCGGCCCGGTAGGCGCGACCGAGATCGTCCACGGTGCCAATGCCGGGCAGCAACAGGGTCGCAACCTTGGCCCGCTCGACAGCACCGGCGACCGCTTCAATCCACTCAAGGTCGGTGTGAGCCCCGAAACCGTACACACACGAGGAACCGCCAAGGCCGTCGCCGTGGGAAATTTCAAGCGAGTCGACACCACCGGCATCGAGTGCCTTCGCGATCTCAATCACCTGTGCAACGGTGTAGCGGTGTTTGATCGCGTGCATACCGTCACGCAAGGTGACATCGCTGATATAGAGCTTCTTCGCTGAAGCCGTTGCGGAAGTCGTCTCGGTCATGCCGCTACCTCCGCCGCCATGCGCTCGGCCGTCGCCAGCGCCGCGGACGTCATGATGTCGAGGTTCCCGGCATACTCAGGCAGGTAATGCGCCGCACCGGTCACCTCCAAAAAAACCGTCACCCGAGTACCCCAGAACTTGCCGGTCTCAGGAATATGCAGCGGGTCGTCAGAACTGAACGTCTCGAACTGCACCTGCTGTTTGAGCCGGTATCCAGCCACATATGCCTGCACCCGCTCCACCATGAGCTGCACCGATCGCTCGATCGCCCCATGATCACAATCGCCTTCGATAAGGCAATACACAGTATTACGCATCAGCATTGGCGGTTCAGCCGGATTCAAAATGATGATGGCCTTGCCGCGCACGGCGCCGCCGACCACTTCGAGGGCTCGCGCGGTGGTCTCGGTGAACTCGTCGATATTCGCCCGCGTGCCCGGCCCTGCCGACTTTGAGGCAATCGACGACACAATCTCGGCATACGACACGAGCGCCGCCTGTCCGACTGCCGCGACAATCGGCACCGTTGCCTGCCCGCCACACGTCACCATATTCACGTTGCGCGCATCAATATGTTCGTCGAAGTTCACGACAGGCACACAGTAGGGGCCAATTGCTGCAGGCGTGAGATCAATTATCCGTACATCTGTGTCACGGAGTTTCTCGAAGTTTGCCTTGTGCGCGGACGCGGACGTGGCATCAAAAACCACACGGATGTCAGCAAACTCCGGCATTGCGAGGAGACCATCAACACCTTTTGCCGTGGTGGGAACGCCCATACGTGCTGCACGCTGCAAACCGTCGGAATTGGCCTCAATCCCAACCATGGCCGCCATTGAAAGAAGCTTGGACTGGCGCAAAACCTTGATCATCAAGTCAGTGCCGATATTCCCACTGCCGATAATCGCAACCGGCCACAACTTGTCACTCACGAAATTTCCTCACGTGATGTCGTGACCTTGCCCAAACCATCGATCACGGCCACAACCTGGGCACCGGGCTCAAGATCAACCATCGGGCCGAGGGCCCCGGTCATCAGTACGTCACCGGCCTGCAGCGGCGTGCCGTTCGCGACCATCCTGCGGGCAAGCCAAACAGCGGCATTGTAAGGATGGCCAAGACACGCGGCCCCCACACCCTCGGAGACGACCTTCCCGTCGATTTCCATGCGCATCGTGGCACTGCCAAGATCGACCGACCCCGGGTCGACCGGTGACTTGCCGAGCACGAACATGCCACTCGACGCGTTGTCGGCAATCGTGTCGTAGATCGATATCTTCCAGTCGGCAATCCGGGAACCGACAACTTCAAGCGACGGCAACAGGTAGTCGATTGCGTCTGCAAGCTGATCGACGGTCACGTCCGGTGACTCGACAGGGCGGGCCAGGACAAGCGCGACCTCGGCCTCAATACGCGGCTGCAACACTCGCCGACAGGGCACTACTTCCCCGTCAAACAGCCGCATATCCTCGAAGAGCGCCCCATAGTCAGGCTGATCGACACCAAGCTGATGCTGCACGGCCTCTGACGTCAGTCCGATCTTGCGGCCCACGATCTTCCGGCCCTTACCAACCCAGTATTCGGTGTTGAGCTGCTGTACCGCGTATGCCGCGTCGAGATCGCCCGGTCCCTTCGACTCCAGCTCCTCACGAATCGGCGCGATCGGCTCGTACGAGTCGTACGCACCACGCAACCGCTGAGCAAGCTCGTTGATCATCACTACATCCAGACCGCTCATCACACACGCGCCTCTCCTCATGGCAAACCTGTCGTAGCACTCACTCCAATTCGGAGTAATCACTACCCTAAGCAGCATCCATGCTATTGTCAACACATGGTCGGGATAAAAAAACGAGCCCACGGCGAGGCATCACGACAGCGCATCCTCGCAGCAGCAGCCGAAATCGCCGGAGAACGCGGCTACGAAGGCACCAGCATCAGCCTTGTCTCAAAATGCTCCGGACTTCCCGCCAGCTCCATTTACCACCACTTTAAAGACAAAGACGACCTTATCGCCGCAGTCGTCCAAACAAGCTTCGACCGCTGGTTCCACCTGCTCCAAGAACCGACTGAAGTACCCGAGGAGGCCGAAACCCCCGAAGAACTTTTTCAGCACGCCATGCAAGGCATCGGCAGAGCCCTCTTCGACTCACCGGACTTCCTACGCCTCGGCCTCATGCTCGTCCTCGAACACCGCCCCGAAGAACCCACTGCCCGCAAAGACTTCCTCAACATCCGCAAGACCGTGATGAGTCACACACGGATCATCTACACCGCCTACTTCACAGACCTCAAACCCGACGACATCGAATCGCTCGTCACTCTCACGCTCGTCCTCTCCGACGGACTCTTCCTCGCACACGAAGCCGAAAACCTCGACCTCGACCAAGGCTTCGGCCTGATCGCACTCGCAATTCTCGGCACCGCAGAACAGTTGATGAAGTAATAACCGCTGTTCCCCCCATTCGGGGCGCGTCCTGCGCTTTGCACGCACAAAGGACATCGCAGGGACGCTCTCCGAGCGCATTCTTCCCTCGCGTGCGCACGGTGAACGACCACACATCACGCGTCTCGCCCGAATCACGGAAACGCACGATCCGCCCACCAACCACAGGCTTCCAGACAAACCCGACACCTGCCCGTCCACAATCGCATCCGCCCATGCGTCAATCGCGTCCCACTGACACCTGATCAGTACTTGCACTCCGTTTCGATGCAGGGCATAGGAGCTGGTCCGTGGCCGGGCAGATCGCCGGCTCGCCTACAAAATAGGCGTTCGCGTACGTTTGCTACCTACTAGACTTGTTACTCGGCGCGTACGCGTCCGCCGCCCGTGGCCTTGTCGTCAAGCTCCCCTGCCGGCGAACGACCCCGTGCACAGAACAGCATCGCCGAGTTCTGGTGATCATCGCTGGAGGAGCCCGTGGCCCGTCCCAAACCGCACCAACCGAATACTGCAAGCGCGCCACAAGTGGGTGGCACACTGAAGGCTGTCTCGGTCTCGAAGTCGTACGGCGCAGCGAGCGTGCTACATGACCTCACCCTTATGGTCGGCCCGGGCACGCGGGTCGGGATCATCGGACCGAACGGCATCGGGAAGTCAACACTGCTACGCGTCCTCGCTGGTGTCGAAGAGCCCGACCGTGGCCAGGTGCTTCGCTCCCCAACATCGATAACGGTCGGCTTCTTACCCCAAGAGCCTGCCTTTTGCGACGGCGAGGTTGTGCACGACTACATCGCCCGCCTTACCGGGGTCGCCCCTGCCGAAGACGAGCTCGACCGCATCACAGACGCGCTCTCCGACGACGCAAGCCCAACAGTGGTCGAGGCGTATTCGGCCGCGCTCGACCGGTACGTGGCACTCGGCGGCAACGACCTGCCGGTGCGGATGCGTAAGACCTTCGCCCGTCTCGATCTCTCCGACGAAGTCGCCGATCGACCACTGGCCTCGCTTTCGGGGGGACAGCTCGCGCGCACCAGCTTGGCGGTGATCCTCCTGTCGCGCTTCGACGTTCTACTGCTCGACGAACCGACAAACAACCTCGACTTCGCCGGTATCGGCTTCCTCGAAGGGTTCCTGGCAGGCCTTGACCGCGGCCTCGTTGTTGTCTCGCACGACCGCGAGTTCCTGCGACGGATTGTGAACCGCGTGCTCGAGATCGAGGCAGGAACACGCCGCGCGTTGCTGTTCGATGGCGGCTGGGACGCGTACCTGCACGAACGCAAGGAGGCGCAGCGACACCACGAGGAAGCGTACGGCACCTATCAGGCGGAGAAGAACCGCCTCGAGGCGGCGTTGCGACGCAAACGCGAATGGGCAAAGATGGGCGCATCCCGTGCGAAAACCCGGGCCAGAGACAACGACAAGTTCATCCGCAAGGGCCGTATCGAGAGCGCCGAGAACCTCGGGTCAGGCGCTCAGGTACTCGAGCACCAGCTAAAGCGCCTCAACCAGGTCGACAAGCCGTGGGAACCGTGGAAGCTGCAGTTTGTGATCGGCAGTACCGAGCGGGCAGGCACGAATGTCGCACAGCTACGCAAGGCAGTCGTCGACCGGGGCGCATACCGCTTCGGACCAGTCGACCTCGACGTGTACTGGCAAGACCGCATCGGCATCGTCGGCGCGAACGGAGCAGGAAAAACAACCATGCTTGGCCTGCTACTCGGCACAATTGAACCCGACACCGGACATGTGCAGCGCGGCAGCGGCCTCGTGGTCGGGAACATCGAGCAGTTCCGTGAGACATTCGCCGGCAAGACGATCCTGCTCGACGTGTTTCGCGCCGAGTCGGGCCTCGCCACCGAGGAAACACGGTCCCTACTCGCCAAGTTCGGCCTCGACGAGACCCACGTCTTGCGCGCCTCGGACTCCCTCTCACCAGGCGAACGCACCCGCGCCGGACTCGCACTCCTCATGGCACATGGCGTGAACACCATCGTACTGGACGAACCGACAAACCATCTCGATCTCGATGCCATCGAACAGCTTGAGCTTGCGCTCGACCAGTTCGACGGAACCGTCCTACTCGTGACGCACGACAGGGCATTACTCGACCAATTCCGCCTCACCCGCCTACTTGAGGTCATCGCCGAACCCGACAATGACGGGGTCATCACCGGCCACGTGATCGAGCGGCCGGCGGATGCCGTGACTGACCTCTTGTCACCGGGCCTCCTGTAGCGGGAGGCCCGGTGATATTCCGACCCGAGTTTGGCAATGGCACTGCGTTCAGGCCGATGAGTGGGGGCAGTCGGGACAGGGAAGAGCGAACGGATCTTGCATCCCGGATGGGGGCCGCGATCACGAGACGAGGGGTTGCGGTAGCAGCAGGGAAGGCACTGAGAATCGCGATTCTGGCAAAAGGCCGGCGGCGAGTTTGCACGCCGGTCCGACGATGCACTTACCAGCGGCGACTGTGCCTCTCGAGAGCGCAATGGCCTCGATCAGAAAAGCGAACATACCTCCTTCACCCCCCAGTATCGAGGAAGCGGCTGCAGTGGCACTCTCCTATCCGGTCTTTTGTGTCCTGAGCGATCCACAAGAAGCAACATGCATCATTTTCACAGGTTAGAAGCTAAAACCAGTTCACAGGTTTGGCCCTGTCTCCTTTGCGCTTCCCAGGGGGGGCATTCCCGCGCTGCCCCTGTGTCCCCCCTGCCCGCCCCCTTCCGCACCAGCCCTCTTCGCCAGACCATGCCCCACACGCAGGAAGTCTGACCCGCCAGACACGAAATCCGTCCCGCTTCCCCAGAGCGGCTCTACCCTGATCCCAAAGCAGCCGACCCCAAAGCAGCCGGCCACAACCCCGCCGACCTCAAAGCACTCTGACACAGAAAGAACCGGGTATCAGGAGAGAAAAATGAGCACAGACGCATCCCTTCCCCAGGACCAAATGATGGGAATGATACGGGGATTCCAGATGTCCCAAGCGGTGTATGTTGTTACCAAGCTCGGAGTTCCCGACATACTGACCGAAGGACCTCAACCGATCAAAGAGATCGCGGCGACAACCGGCGCCCATGAGAACTCACTACGCCGGATTCTGCGCACGCTCTCAAGCGCAGGCGTCTTTCAGGAAGTCGAACCAGACAGTTTCGCACTCACCCCACTCGGAACGACCCTGACGAAAACCTCACCTTTTTCGCTACGCGATATGAACCTCATGACGATGGAAACGCTCTACGCTCCCTTCGGTGACCTGCTCCATACCGCCAAAACCGGTGAACCCGCAGCCAAGCACTATTACGGCGAGTCATTCTGGGAATGGCTCGCGGCCCGACCCGAACAAGTCGCCCAGTTCAGCGCGGCAATGGCGAGCAGCAGCAGTTTCAAGCAGGAGGCAATCAACAGCATTGACTGGAGCAGCACCCACACCCTCGTCGACATCGGCGGCGCCGACGGCACAAACCTCGCATCGATTCTGCAGCGCGAGCCATCGATGCAGGGTATCGTGTTCGACCTCCCACACGTTGTGCAATCGGCAAGCAATGTTCTCACCGCACATGGAGTCAACACACGCGCCGAAATCCACAAGGGAAGCTTCTTCGAGTCCGTCCCTCCCGGCGCCGATGCCTACTTCTTGTCTTCGATCTTGCACGACTGGAACGATGAGGAATGCCTGACAATCCTCCGCCACATCAAAGCCGCGGCCACACCCGGCGCCCAAGTCAAGATCCTCGAGTTCGTCATGCCACCGGACAACGCTCCCCTCATGACAGCAATGCTCGACCTCACCATGCTCGGCCTGATCACAGGACGAGAACGCTCCACAACAGAATGGGAAACAGTCATCACACAGGCCGGCCTCTCGAACTTCAAAATAACCCCAACCCCAACACCCCTGTTTCTCATCGAGGCGACAGTTCCAAACTGACAACCTTACTGGGAGGGTTTCTTGCGCATACTGGTCAGGCACTCGGGGCATTGAGCGGGTTTGTGACCACGTGTCTGAGGTCGGCTCCACGAACGCTTGCATGTGGCACAAACGAATAGGCTGAGGGACCCGGCGCTTACCTGCCCACACAACAAGGTGATACTGGTCGCGGCGAGAAAATCGGCAACAGAAACGATCGGTATTGAGTACTTGACCGCCCTGTCGGTTTTGCCGGAATGAGAGGCCGGGTCGACTGCAACAAGCAGATCACACCGGGTTTTTGTGACCGACTCGACGGGCATGAGACCTATTTTGCGGGCGTGTGCCTCCATCTCGCTGCGCGGGATTTGTTCGCCCTTGCTGTTTATTGCCGAACCGGTGAAACAGACTGTGCCGTTCTTGAGGGAAATCGGAATGGTTTGCGTGCGGTATTTGGCGACCCGGTCGTCAATATAGGACTTGTCGGTCTTGAGCACGGCGGCAGCCTGACAAAGTTGATCGTACTCCTCATTATCGACAACAGTGTCGGCGCATGCCTGCCGGATAAAATCGTCGAGCCATTGTTGGTGTGCGCGTTCGATCTGCTTCGAGTTGAGGCCAAGTCCGCGAGCAAGACTGCCAAACTCGCTCTGCTCGCGTTCGTCAAAGTGTAGATCAGCCATCGCAATATCGAGCACTTCGAGATAATCAGCGATTCTCATATCGCTGGCATCATGCGCCAAGTTGGCCGCGAGACCAGCAAACCAACTTGGCGACCCTGTGACAGTATCCACTCGACCCTGCCGCGGAAATCGCCGGTCCGGACTGCTCGGGGGGACTGTTCCGTGCAAGCACGAAGGCTGCGCAGCCGTGGGAAATTTCTCAACCAAACGCACAAGCAACTTCGCGGTTGCCCGTGCGTCATTGAGAGCCCGATGGGCCCCGTTGAGCGGGATGTCATACTGTTCGCACGCGAGATGAAGTTTGCAGCGAGTCGCCCGCAAGGTATCAAGCCCGCTGCTGAAATCCACGTCAACGCCCAGACCGGCATATTCGGCAACAAGCATGCGAGTATCAAACGCCAGATTATGGGCAGCGAGGACCGCTCCTTGGAGCCGGGCTGCGAGGGGCCCCGCCACATCAGCAAATGCCGGCGCTCCCGCAAGCATCGAGGGGGTGATCCCATGCAACCAGCTTGGCCCAACGTCACGCCGAGGATTCACAAGGGTTTCCCACTCGTCGATAACCTGCCCTGAAAGATCGAGAGTTACGACAGCAATCTCAAGAACCCGGTCGCGAGGGTAAACACCTGTAGTTTCAGTATCGATGACAACAACTCGATCCGTATTTACCACAATATCTGCAAGCGTACTTTCCATGGAGACGCCTCTTGACCTCCGGCGTTTTTTCTTACGGAATAGACTATTTGTCATTTCTTCTCTTTTGTTATTTCACGTCGTAGCACTCTACTTATGATGAGATTAGCTTGTGGTGACAGCGAAAATCATGCATTAGTACGGACAGGATTCTCCCATCTCTCTCCTGCCATAAGTTTCTTGAAAAATACAGAAAATTCTGCCAAACAGTTCCCCTTTTCCAAAGACACAAGCAAGATTAAAATCGTCGAGAAGGTCAAAATCTTAAGAGAGTACCTTGGCTAAATAAGACTTTCTACGTTTTTTATCCTCTGCCAAACCCTTCTTTGCATCCGCGAAGTCGTCCGCAAATTTACCTACAAAGTTGTCTACAAAGAATCTGCCTCAGGTCAAGTGCCTCGCAAACAGGCAGTGACAGTAGGCGGTGACGAGGTAGATTGCACGTATTCCCAGGCAACGCGGGCACTATCAGGTACGGTGAGAGAGGCCTGATCAACCCAGCGGACCTGTTCGTTCTGGTGACGCCCATAGCCCCTCGCAGTGCCCCCAGGCTCGAAAAGTTCGTGTGAAACTCCTATCCGGGAACACTCTTCCTGGCTTTCGAGGGCAAAAAATCCCAATCCCGTCTGCGAAAACGCGGACAACCACCTACCTCGCGTGCTCACCTGCACAGTCCAAGAACACGCAAAAAGCACAGCACCGACAGCCCAGGTCTTGACGAAAGGCCAGGAAGAAAGTTTTACACAGTTCCATTCTCAGCATGCTCGCGTGCGAGTCCAAGTGACTCCCAGAAGATGGGTCGAGGGAATAGCCTAAAATAGAACGAGAGTATAAGTGTGTTCTGGGAGCATGTTTCAATGTCAAGAAATCAACATGACGAAGTTCTGATTCTTTGGGATGTGGACAAGACTCTTGTCAATCTTGGCGGGTTCAGCCGTTCTCTCTACCAAAGTGCTTTTCTGTCAGTCACCGGGAAACCTCTTGAGCATTTGGCCCCAATGGCCGGCCAGACAGAGCGGGCTATTGCAACTGAGACTTTCGAGCTGCATGGCATCCGCGCGTCCGACGAGTTGTTTCACAGGTTCTGCACAGCTCTTGCAAAAGCAGCCCAAGATATGAAAAATCGCATTCACGAAATCGGGAAAGCCCTCCCTGGAGCGCATGAAGCAATCGCGTCATTTGAGAAGAAGCGTGCAGTGCAATCTCTCGTGACCGGCAATATTCAACCGGTTGCAAAAAACAAGTTAGAGGCGTTTGGTCTTGCAGACAGACTTGATTTTGAGATTGGGGGCTATGGAGATTACAGCAAGGACCGTCCCGATCTTGTACGGTTCGCATGCGAGCGCGCGTCTACAAAACATGGTGTCGAATTTTCGGGAAAACGCACATTTGTGATTGGTGACACTCCCCATGACATCAAAAGTGCACATGATGCGGGCGCGCACGCGATCGGAGTCGCGACGGGCAACAGTTCAACTCAGGACTTGGAAAACGCTGGTGCCGATCTTGTGCTCACAAGCCTTACCGGCATTGATGCGCTGCACAACATGATACAAGAGCAATAATGTTCCCAGCTGCTTGAGGGCGATCCCAGCGCTTTTTCTGTAAGACAGCTGGAAGTACAACACGAATCAAGTATTAATTATTATCCCTGCATAAGTGAGAGCCACACCAATGACCAGACCTAAGAAAAAAGTCAAGATAAGATTTTTCAGCTGAAAAGGTTCTTGTTCTCCCTTGTTTCATCCAAAATATTGTGAAGCTTTTACTGTTTGAGTCATGATATTATTTCCCCTACATTACTCTCCTCTACCGTACAGATAGTGGGGAAAATACGTTCTTCTTCATTCCTCGCATGAGCCATCAAGCGTGTAGTGGCCATCTCCGAATACTCCGATCCTGATCCATAGTCGTCTGGTTCGTTTTTTGCTTCTTCTCGGCCTTGACGGAGATCCCTGGACAACTGGGCGAAATATTGGTGATTCTGTGCGTTTATCCTTTTTTGTCATGCCAGGAGAAGGCAAACCAGGAGGGTGTGTTCCTCTTCTCTGCAGAGAAATACTGTAAAGATCAGACTCCAAACGCCAGGTCTACTGTTCCGTCTTCGCAAAAAAACCGGCCAGTAACAGCTTCTCTTGTGCGCAAAGTCCTACGCTGAACTCGATGACCGACTGCTGAGGGCAGGCTACCGGTCAAGATGCGGAATGGACAGGAGGGTTCGTGGCTGAAACACACGAGCAGATGTTCTACGAGGTCCTTTGGCGAGCATGGACACAAGGGGCGCCTTTTCCATTTCCCTGGTGGACGCAGCAGACTTTTCGACACTGGATCGAAAAGTACGACAGCGGCTTATTCGATACGAAAGAAGCGGCCTTCGCGTCAAATGCCTTATACCGTTATTGGAATATGGTCGGCGTCAAAGATCATCATCAAGAAAGCCTGATCGGGCAGTCAGGTGAAGTTGAACCTGTCTATGACCAGTACGCAGTAGGGTTCTGCCTCTTCGAACCCGGACCAAAAGCCCTGCACCTCCCACAACGGCCAGAAGACAGCCCGGTCCCTACCCTCACCCAAGGACACGAAGAAGGTTATTTACCGATTATCCGGACTCTCCATACTCCGCGCAGCGCCGCCGGGGGACTCTCCATTGAACAACGGGTCTTCTCAACCGTCCTCGGGCCATCTCGCCGCAGCGTCACCTTCGTGCGTTTCCGCGTTGCAGCCGCCACACCAATGCCGGACGAAGCCTGGCTGTGTGTCTGGGTGTCACCCACAGGACCGACCGGTTTTCAACGGCACGACCGGGCAGGCCGTTATCTGCCCGATGGGCGAATCGGTTTTCTCCGCTACCTGCCGGAAGAATCACGTGTTGAGGTGAACACCTCTTGGGGACCGCTCTTTTCTTCTCCTCCTGCCTATTTCGGATGCTACGGGAATACGCCTTCTCTCCCCGACCCCGACCTCTACCTGGCACACAGTCCGTTCCAGGACCTCGTCGCGAAAGGGACCCTGAACGGGGCAACAATCGCAGGGGATAGTGTGGCCGGATTGTGCAGTGCCCTGTTCGCCTGGCCCTTCTCGATCCCTCCGGACAGCGCTCCTTTTCAGCTTGATCTGCTTCTTCCCGTGGACGACTATCGGGGAGCAGATGACCTCGTAGAGTTACGCAATGCCGACCGCAATGCCCTTGACCGCACAAACACCAGCTTTTGGAAAGGAAAAATCGACCATAGCGGCCTACAACTTGGCTTTCCGCCTATCACTGCCCACCTGTGGGATCTCTACCGGATCTGCCGGGCAAACCTCTTGATCCTGGCAGACAAAGGGGCCGTGCATCCTGGTCCGACAATCTACGATTCCTTCTGGGTGCGAGATTCTGCGATCGAAGGAATCGCCGCCGCCTTCAGTGGGGATACGAACTTGGCCGAACAACAATTCGGTACACACTACCCCCGCATTTTCAACCTGGGTCCAGCCTGGATTGGCCCGGCACGGGCACATGGTTTCTTTGGCGGCGAACACGAAAAAAACGACCGAGAGTGGGATAGCAATGGGGAAGCCCTGTGGGCAATCGGACGTTTCGACCGGATAGCTGGAGAAAAACGAGCATTCGGGGCACGAATGTTCTCGCCCTATGTGCTGGAAGGAGCACGCTGGATCCGCGACAATCGGGATCAGTTCGGTTTATTGCATAGCGGGTGGAGCGCAGAACATATCGGGGCAAAAGACGCCCCCCACTATTGGGACGACCTTTGGGGACTCGCAGGACTGTACGAAGCGGCACGATTGGCAGAACGTCTGGAAGCACAAGAAAGAGACGAGCTCTGGGCGGCCTTTGACGACCTGAAACGGGCAGTGCAGGCATCGATCCGCTGGGTTTTACAGGAGCAACACCGTCAAGGCCATTGGGAGACCTTTGTGCCGACCGGCCCGCGCGATCCCGGAAAACAAGACTCCACCATGATCGGTGCCCTGGCCTATTTTCACCCCTGCCGCCTTTCCTTGGGACCAAAGCTCGACAGTGACATAGACAGGGCTTTTCGTTTCACGCTCGACACCATCTGGACACATTTCATGGACGGCGGCTTCCGCCACGACAGCGCCTGGAACGCGTACGGTCCTTATCTCACCCTGCAGCTTGCGCATGCTTTTCTTCTGACCGGACAGATCGACCGCATGGACCGCTGTCTCGCGTGGACAGTCGACAACGCCGCGTATGCTCACTTGCGCGACGCCGACACAGGGCATCTGTGGCAAGTAGTATCCGGCAGTTGGAACGAGCAGCATGCCTATTCGGTGGCAAAAGACTTCTCGGAAGTACCAGACCGCTCCTGGTACATGGGAGACATTCCGCACGGGTGGGCAGCGGCCGAACTCACCTTGCTCTTACGTGACATGTGTTTGTACGAAGTAGACGAAGACGACGATGCCCACCTCTATCTCGCAGCAGGCATACCACCCCACTGGCTCGAAGACGGCGCAACACTTACCGTAGAGAATGCACCAACCCTGTTCGGCAGCCCATTCAGCTATGCCTTACGTCATGACGCACAACAGTCCCGTCTCGAACTGGAAGTGGCACAGTCACCAGCTTCCGTCCGGCTCGTCCTGCCTTGCCATCTCGGTCACAGTGTCACAGCGGCACACGCAGACGGAGCCGTCGCCCAAGTCCAAGGACGCAATGTCGAGCTACCGGCAGGCACCCAACGCGCAACAATCGTCTACCGGTGAGCAGACACCACACCCACACCATACCTACACTCACACCGCAACAAAGTCGACGCCCCGAAGATCCGCCATCAACACACAGCCAAAACTCACCCCCACCAAAAAACCACAACAACAAGGGAGAACTGCCAAAAGATCACGCCCCCTCTCTGCTACCATCAACAGGACGAAAAAAGGGGATTTCACCAGCGTGATATTCTCTTCACGGTCCTCGCGGGTGTAGCTCAATGGTAGAGCCCCAGCCTTCCAAGCTGGTGACGGGGGTTCGACTCCCCTCACCCGCTCCACGCCGTGACGCTCCTGTGTGCATCACGGCGACTTTGCGCCCGTAGCTCAGTCCGGATAGAGCAGGAGACTTCTAATCTCAAGGTCGCAGGTTCGAATCCTGCCGGGCGTGCCATCCTGACCAGGCAAAACCCCCTGCGACAGCCCCGCCCTCCCAGCCTTTTGACCAAAACCTTGACCAAAACCCGCAAGCAAACTGAAGTGGCTCCGTGTCACAAACCAAACAGTTGCTTCTTTTCAGGGAGGGTTCTCGTGCCAACCTGCCGAGGGGCCATTCGTTTTCCTGACTCAGTTTCGTGTCGGGTTTCAACAGACTGACACAACCGTCGTCGTGCCTGATTTGTTCCTGGAACCAGGTCATAAAACACCCTGCCCCGCAAATTTTGCGTCATCACTCCCGAGACTTCCCATCCTGAACAAAACTCTTCGACACTACTCCTGCTACCCACACTCGTATCGAAGAAGCTCTCCAATCCCCAGACAAGGCAACCAAAGACCTCTACACCTCAACATATGGGCAGGTCTACCTGTTTTTTTATGGCGTTCGCATGAAGGACAGCTTTCCATGGAGGGAGTCTTCCCAGGTGAAGCAGGTAAACGTTTTCGGTTCTTTCGTTGTGCTCGCGAGTTTTTGGTCAGAGGGAAAGGCAAAGGCCCGGACTCCCGGAATGGGAAAGACCGCAAGGGTCGTAGCAATCAGGATGCCGGCTGCAAGAGCAGCAGTAACAGGAAGGCCAATCGCGGGAACAATGGGGCTGGTCATGGCCATGCCAAGAGGGAGCAGCGCACTGTTTCCAAGGGCGTCGATCGCAAGAACACGCCCGAGAGCATCTTTCGGGATTAGACGTTACAGTGCAGTGATCCAGAGAACCCCGAAAACACTGTTTCCTGTTCCGACGGTAAAGACTGCTACGAAAAAGAGGGGCTGGGGGACATCGGCCGCAATCGCAGCAAGCTCTCCCACTGTGGAAAGCAAAGCAAGCATCGCGATAATGCCAGGATTTCGGGGGACAAAGCGAACAGCGAGAGCAGTCCCAAAGAGCATCCCAAGTCCCTGCACACTGCATATCCGCGCGACCTCCCTCCCCCTGGCAAAAGGAGAAACCAGCCCGTGCGTTCCCGAGGCCACAACAAAACCGGGATACTCGCCCCCCTCGCGCACACGCGTTTCCGGCGGCTCTGGCTCGGCCAGCTTCTCAGCGCAATCGGCGATGGCATCTTTCCCGTCGCGCTCGTGGGAATGCTCCTCACCCGCGACCAAAACCACCAGATCGGACTCGTACTCGGCGCCGAAGCCGCAGGCAGCCTCGTCGCCTTTCTCGCAGGAGGCATCCTCGCCGACCGAACCGCAAAAACCCGTGTCATGATCAGCGCGGACCTGCTCCGCCTCACCGCCATCACAACCATCGCGCTCTTTAGCACCACCCTGCCCCTGCCCCTCCTTGCCGGTCTCGCCGCGTGCATGGGAGCCGGAACCGGACTCTTCCGGCCCGCCTACGGCGCCGCGGTCCCCGAAATGCTCCCCAACACGCTCATCCAAAGCGGCAACGCCCTACGCTCCGCCTCCGGTCGCCTCGCCGCGGTCCTCGGCCCCGCCCTCGGCGGTGCTATCCTCACCCTCACGAACGCCCAAACCGCATTCACCCTCGACGCCCTCACCTTTCTCGCCGGCATCACCGCGCTCGTCTCCCTCCGCGGTCATGCCCGCCCAACCGGCCTCCCACGCCCACACGAAAACATGCTCACCAGCGCCCGCGAGGGACTCCATGCCGTGCTCGCACGCCCCTGGGTCACCGCCATCATCCTCCAAGGCACCCTCCAAGTCGCGTTCGTTATCGGCCCCGCCACCGTTCTTCTCGCGCTCCGCTTCGACCAACCCGACCAGGCACACGCCTACGGCCTCCTTCTCAGCGCCCAAGGCCTGGGCATGCTCACCGGCACCCTCCTCGCCGCCCGCCTCACCCCGAAGAACCCCGGCACCACCGCCCTCCTCGCACTACTCCCCACCGCCGGAGAACTCACAGCCCTCGCCACGAACGCTCCCTATCCTCTCCTCCTCACCGCCGTCTTCACCGCAGGCACAGGCAGCAGCATCTTCGGGGTCCTCTGGATCACCGCCCTCCAACACCACATCCCCACAAACACCCTCGGACGCGTCCTCGCTCTCGACGCCCTCGGCAACAGCGCACTCCAATCCCTCGACATCGGCACATCACCTCTCTGGCGTGCTTTCACAATCGTCATGACCAGCACCCTGACCTTGCGTACTCTCAGGTACAATATGTCCTTCCGTCACCGCTTCGACTCCCGTCCCGATTCCGCGCTCCCTCCCGACATCCCCTACCAATAGGTAGAGAGACCCAGAAACTCCCTACCCGTTCACCTTTGTTGCCCCGCCGACCATTTGATGAACCAAGCCCGACTCGGACGACCACCCAGGAGAGCGACCCGGACGGCCCGGTCGCCCGGACGCGAAAAAGCCTCACACCAATGGTGTGAGGCTTTTTCTTCCAGATATTAATAATGTTTCAATCCTCGCCGAGTCCGGAAACTGGTGCGATGGCCGCTGACTGCGTGTATGACTTCATACTGAGATGATAAAAATCTTAATGTACTACTACTATCGGCCGCATGCAACAAATTGTGATCCCGTACAGATTATTATCCCGTAATTATGCGGCTCCCTGACGGGCAGTCACCACCTCACGCCAACGATGCAAGGCCTCGTCCGGGCCGTCCAACCACTGGGTCTCGCGCGAATGGCGAGACTGCTCGACACTACTTGTTCCCG
>Ga0209013_10000680_pt1 | contig 30673 bp, 26 predicted proteins | sample Cruoilmetagenom2_FD_187291 | JGI IMG/M metagenome (GOLD analysis project Ga0209013, IMG submission 187291) | Oil polluted marine microbial communities from Coal Oil Point, Santa Barbara, California, USA - Sample 2 (SPAdes) (version 2) | ecosystem: Environmental > Aquatic > Marine > Oil seeps ...
CTTCACCTGCAAAAGTATGGAAGGAAAGCTGAAGGTCTTTTACTTCTAAGATTTTTTCCATTGTCGCTTTCCTCCTTCTTAGTCTTTCATTTTCGGATCAAGTGCATCACGTAAACCATCACCTAGTAAGTTAAATGCAACCATCAGTAAGCTTAGGACAAGCGATGGATAGAACAGGATATGTGGTTGAAACTGCATCAACTTGTATCCATCATTAATTAACGTACCAAGTGATGCTGCTGGTGGTTGTAAACCAAGACCGATAAAGCTTAAAAAAGCCTCGAAGAAGATGGCTCCTGGAATTGTAAACATGGTGTTAATAATGATAATCCCTAAAATGTTAGGAAGTAAATGTTTCACAATAATACGGTTGTTGCTTGCACCTAAAGTACGAGAAGCCAACACGAATTCTTGGTTTTTATATTTCAATACTTGTCCACGTACAACACGAGACATACCAATCCATCCCGTTATGGTGATAGCAATAATGATAGCCATGATTCCTGGTTCCATTACCAGGATCATCAAAATAACTACAACTAAGTTAGGAATACCATACAAAATTTCGACAATACGTTGCATAATATCATCTACACGACCACCGTAATATGCTGATATTCCACCGTATAAGACACCAATGACCATATCTATTATAGCCGCAACGAATGCTATGAATAATGAGATTTGTGTACCTTCCCACAAACGTGAGAACATATCGCGGCCAAGACCGTCTGTACCAATCCAATAATACGTATCTACATTTTTCATTTCATATAAATCTACTTCTTTTCCTCCAAGATTCCCGACACCATCCAAGAATCCAAGATTTTCAAAACCTGGAACTTTAGGAGGTAGATTTGCATGAGTAAGTGTTTGCGTTTCTGCATCATGTGGACTTATAACTGGTCCTAAAAATGCCATAATAATAATGAAACATAAAATAAATATACTCACGATAGCAGCTTTATTTTTACGGATACGCAACCAAGCATCTTGCCAAAAACTTAGACTTGGTTTAGAAATTTTTTCTGCATGACTACTATCAATGGTTACTCTTTTAAATGATTCAGAAGGTAGGTTCTTATCAAGATTTTGTGTCATTAGCTATTACCCCCTGATAAACGAATGCGTGGATCGATTACTCCATATAGAATATCGACTACTAATATAATAAAGATTAAGAACACTGAGAAGAACAAAGTTGTACCCATAATGATTGAGTAATCATTTATCATAATCGCTTTAACAAATTGTTCACCGATTCCCGGTATCGCAAATATTTGCTCAATTACAAGCGAACCAGTTAGTAGTCCTGCTGCTAATGGTCCTAAAACCGTTACTAGAGGTATTAAAGCATTACGGAATGCGTGTTTAAATGCAACCTCAAATCCGTTGGCGCCTTTTGATTTAGCTAGTGTTATATAATCAGAACTTAGCACTTCAATCATTTCAGTACGAATAAAACGTGATGAAACGGCAAGTGGGCCCATTGCTAAGGCGATTGATGGGAGAACGCTGGACATCCAACCATCTTTCCATAACGCAACCGGGAAGAGTCCCCATTGCACAGCGAACCAATATTGTAGCAATGTAGCAAAAACGAATGATGGTATGGAAATTCCAACTATAGCAATTAGTGTACTACCATAATCCCAAAATGAATTCTGTTTCAATGCTGCAATCATTCCTAAGATTATACCGATTGAAACACCTAAAACCATCCCTTGTATACCAAGAAGGAATGATGGTCCTAAACGGTTAATAATAAGATCTGTTACACTAGCACCTTTAAATTGGAATGAGTTTCCTAAATCACCTTGTGCCAAATTTAACATGTATTTACCATACTGAATCGGCAGAGGTTGATCTAAACCATACTTTGCCTCTACTACCGCTAGTTGGTCAGGGGTAAGTTTCGAAGCGGATCCAATAGGGGAACCTGGTAGCGTTTTCATTAAGAAGAACGTTGCTGTCGCAATCAGGAATAAAGTAATAAACATATAAAAAACACGTTTTGCGATAAACTTAGCCATTATTGCACCTCCTAAGTGAATACGAACAATATTATAAAACTATTTTATGTTATACAGTTTAAAATAGTTTTTGTCAAAAAATATTTGAAAACAATAAATTATTAATTAATTTACTCTCATTTAAAAAGAGAGTATATGATCCCACTATCGGATACCATATACTCTCCCTTTATGAGATTTTTTTCTTAGAAAAAGATTTACTCTTTACCTGAGATGTACGCCCATTTGTATGAATAATCCCCACCGAATGGGTGAGAAACGATTCCTTTAACATATGGTTGTACTAGAGCCATAGTTCCACGTTGGTAAATACCAGCAATCGCATAGTCTTCAGCCATTAACATATGTTCAGCTTTAGCCATTGCATCCCAACGACCTTCTGCATCAAGTGCAAGTTCGCCTTTAGCTGACTCAATCAATTTGTCAAACTCAGGGTTTGAGTAAGACATTAAGTTATGAGAAGAACCAGTTACGAACAAGTCTACGAAAGTCATAGGATCTTGATAGTCAGGACCCCAACCAGAAACTTGAATGTCATAATCCTGTGCTTCATCAAGTTCTAAACGAACGTTGAATGGTACTTCTTTAAGTGTGATCGTTAAGCCTTCAAGGTTTGTTTCTAATTGAGATTTGAAGTACTCATCCATTTTTTTAGAAAGGTCACTATCTCCACCTAAAATTTCAAGAGATAATTCAGTAACGCCTAGCTCAGATAAACCTTTTTCCCAAGCAGCTTTTGCTTCTTCCACGTTGTAAGAAGACATATCGCCATTTACTTCGCGGAAATCAGTACCATCTTCAGTGAAAGTGAATTCTTTTGGTACTAAGTAGTCAGCTGGAAGAGATCCGTTTGCTAATACTACTGTTGCTAAGTCTTCTTTGTTGAATGCTTTTGCAAGTGCTTCACGAATGTTTACGTTTGCAAGTGGTGTTTTTTCACCGTTACGTTCTTGGTTATATTTGAAATAGAACACTGTAGGCTCTAATTCTGTTAATAGATTTTCATCATTAGCATATTGCATAGCGAACTCGCCACTAAGACCTGTACGGTCTTTTTGTCCTGTTGTGTAAAGGTTTACTGCTGTTGCAGTTTCTTTAACAACATCGAAATTAATTTGAGTAAGTTTTACAGTTTCAGCATCCCAATACTGTTCGTTTTTAACCAATTTCCATGTTAAGCCAGTACCATCCCAATCAGTCATAGTGAATGGTCCGTTGTAAAGAACTGTTTCAGAATTTGTTGCATAGTTTTCACCTTGTGCCGTTACGAATTCTTCTTTAAGTGGGAAGAATGTTCCGAATGACATTAAAGAGATGAAGTAAGGAACTGGACGTTCAAGAGTAACTTCAAGAGTTTTCTCATCTAGAGCTTTAATTCCTAAATCAGCAACTTCAGCTTTTTTCTCACCGATTGCAGTAGCATTTTTAATTACGCCAGCCATCATATAAGGACCGTATGGTGAACCAGTCGCTGGATCGATTGCACGTTTCCATGCATATTCAAAGTCTGCAGCAGTTACAGCAGAGCCATCAGACCATTTAGCATCACGTAATTTGAACGTGTAAATTAAGCCATCTTCAGAGATCGTTGGTTCCCCTTCAGCAATTGCTGGAACAGGAACATTTTCCTGATTTAAACGGAAAAGACCTTCGTTTACGTTACCTAACATGTCGAAACCAACTTGATCTTCTACGATTGAAGAGTCTAGTGATGGAATCTCAGCTACGTGGTTTAAGTTAAGAACTTGTTCAGCATCAAGTTCACCTTCTGTAGCTTCTTCTTCAACTTCTTTGCCTTCTTCACTGTCTACGTTTTCTTCAGTATCTGGCTCAGTTGATGTTTCTGGTTCCTCATCTTTACCACAAGCTGCTAAGAAAACACTAAGAACTAGCATAAGACTTAATAGCCAAACTAATTTGCTTTTCTTCACTTAAAACGACCTCCTTAAATATTCTGAAAAATTGGTACATGCTTAATTATACATATTCTAAAAAATCTGTACAGCATTTTTTTGATATTATTTACACGCATGTAACATTTATATTACAAGAACATAACAAAACCCTTGGCCCTTCTGGGTTTTCTAAGAATTTAGAATTATTGATTCGGTTATCGAAACTTTGATTTTTCCTGTCAATTCTTCTACAATATGAAAAGGATTGAGGTGGAAACCATGAAAAAGAAAGCACTAATTTTTGCGCTCTCACAGATAATCGTCGTTGTATTAATGTTACTTATTTATCAAAACTTGTCGCTTACGTCCTATATCAATATGTCGTTTTTCATCGGAGGTACGATTGTTTTTATCGGATTACTAATCTATATCGTATCTAGTGGTTTTTTCGATATCTTCACGATCAGCATGCGAAAAGTGTTCACGCCAAAACGTTTTTTGGAAGATGCAGGGTCAATGCGTGCCCCATCAAAGTTGCTTGCTTTCAAAACGAGCCCGTATTTCCAATTAGGCGGGACCATTTTACTTGGCATGTTCATCGCATTATTTTTTTATTATGTAGGGTGAATTGTACTTGATTTTCGAGTTTCTTCTATATTATAATGACAATCAAATATACGAAAAATGCAGTGACAAAGAATAGTACTATTGAATGGGTTGCCTAGAGAATCTGTGGTTGCTGAAAACAGATCTTCCCTCCAATTTGGAATGGACTTTCGAGCATGATTTGCGAATCCTTAATCGGTGTAGCTTATCACGTACCTTCACGTTACGAAGTTAAAGAGGCCAAGATTTTTTTGGCAATCTGGGTGGTACCACGGATTCACACATCATTCGTCCCTTTTATTGGGAGAATGATGTGTTTTTTTGTTGAAAAATAGGAGGAAAAACAGATGAAAAAAATCTTTTCAGGCGTACAGCCTACAGGAACGGTAACACTTGGGAATTATATCGGGGCTTTCCGTCAATTCACCACTTTGCAAGATGAGTACGATTGCATTTTTTGTATCGTCGATCAACATGCCATCACAGTCCAGCAAGACCGTTTGGAACTTCGAAGAACCATTCGCTCTCTTGCAGCCCTTTATTTGGCGGTAGGTATCGATCCAAAAAAAGCAATTCTCTTTATTCAATCTGAGGTTCCTGCCCATGCTCAAGCCGGCTGGATGATGCAGTGTATATCCTACATCGGTGAACTTGAACGCATGACGCAATTTAAGGATAAGTCTGCGGGGAAAGATGGCGTATCTGCATCCCTTCTAACGTATCCACCTCTTATGGCTGCGGATATCTTACTGTATCAAACGGATATCGTGCCTGTCGGTGACGACCAAAAGCAACATATCGAAATAACACGTGATTTAGCAGATCGTTTTAACAAGCGTTACAACGATGTATTGACGATACCGGAAATACGGTTACCGAAAAATGGTGCACGTATTAAGTCCCTTCAAGATCCTCTTAAGAAAATGAGCAAATCCGATCCCAATAAAAAAGGCACCATCTCTTTGCTGGATTCTCCGAAAGAAATCGAGAAAAAAGTGAAAAGTGCCGTAACAGATTCTGAAGGGGTCGTAGCATACGATGTTGAGAACAAACCTGGTGTTTCTAACTTGTTAACGATTGAGTCAGCGCTAACAGACGTGTCAATCGAGGCTTTAGTGACGAAATACAATGGAGTTGGATACGGGGATTTCAAAGCATCTGTCGCAAAGGCCATCATCGATCATTTGACTCCTATCCAGGAACGCTATGAAGCCCTATTGAATTCAGATGAACTAGACGTTATTTTGGATGAAGGTGCCCTAAAAGCAAATGCCATTGCTGCCAAAACACTTAAAAAAATGGAGAACGCGATGGGCTTGGGAAGAAAACGATAATTGTCAATGCAATAAATGAACCAACAAATAATGCAAAGTCCGGTGTATGTATGATGAATTTCCAGACAGTGCGCCATGAATAGCCCAAGGAAAAATAGTTCATATATAAAAGGATTTGCAATAAACTCAACACGATGAATATGTAACTGATGACAAACAGTAGCCATTTAATCAATACAAGCACCCTTTTACACTACTATATGAAATAAAGGTACTCAGTAAGTCTATTCTTTCATTATTTCCGGGAGAATTTTGAGTTGAAGGAACTTATATTGCTGTTCAACTATCCATGCTCACTTATCGTTCATATGAAAAACGCTTCATCTCTCTTGAGATGAAGCGTTTTATTTTGAATTATGTCACAGCTTCCTCGGCGGATACCGCTACAGTATCCAGCCTAGTTTCGAGCCAACTGCAATATCATAGTTAAGAGTACGCTTATTGGCACCTGTTAATGTATAGCGGAATGTGTATACACCTTACGTTCAGGCACACCTTTTGAACGGGCCGTCTTCACAAAATCCTTGATTTTTGTATCAATGATTTCATTTCGCAAATATTGAATCGTCCCGAAAGTTGCAATCAATGCGCCTGCAAATGTAGGCATGACTAAATATTCCGCTTTACTTAACACATATCCAAGCGTTCCTTTTTCGGAAACTGAACCTCCTATTAGGAACCATTGTATGGTAAAGCCAAAAATGAATAATACAATTAAAGCAAATATGAACAATGGAGTGGCAAATGCCATGTAGTTATACCAAACAATCAGCTTGTCAGCCCACGAATCGGTCCACCGCCCAGCAATAATTCCAAGTGGGATCGCTATTTAATAACTAACAATTAATATACTTATAGATAAGCCTATCGTTACTTTCACTTTTCCACAAAAAAATCCACTCAGCATCTGAATGCAAAGTGGATTTTTTACTATTATGCTTTTACTTTCTTCAATACGATTGAAGCGTTATGTCCACCAAAACCAAGAGAGTTGCTCATTGCATACTCAATGTCTTTTTCACGAGAAGCATTCGCTACATAATCCAAGTCACAAATTGGATCTGGTGTTTCCAGGTTCATTGTTGGAGGCAACACGCCTTCACGAATTGCAAGTGCAGTGAAAATAGCTTCAATTCCGCCTGCAGCGCCTAGTAAATGTCCAGTCATCGATTTCGTAGAACTCATCGCAAGGTTATATGCGTGTTCACCAAATACCGACTTGACAGCTAGCGTTTCGAATTGATCATTGTATGGCGTGCTTGTACCATGTGCATTAATGTAATCTACAGCAGATGGTTCGATTCCTGCATCATCAAGTGCTTGTTTCATTGCTCTTGATGCGCCTTCTCCTTCAGGAGCGGGTGCAGTAATATGATGTGCATCACCAGTAGCGCCATAACCCACGATTTCAGCATAGATTTTTGCCCCACGTGCTACTGCATGTTCATATTCTTCAAGAATGACAATCCCTGCCCCTTCCCCGATGACAAAACCATCGCGATTTGCATCAAACGGGCGTGAAGCTGTTTTTGGATCTTGGTTTAGCGTAAGTGCCGTATTTGAACAGAAGCCAGCTACTGACATATTCGTGATTGGTGCTTCGGCGCCACCTGAAATCATGACATCGGCTTCTCCTCGTTCAATCACTTTAAATGCATCACCGATGGAGTTTGTTCCTGAAGCACAGGCCGTTACAGTACAAGAGTTCATTGCTTTCGCACCAAAATGAATCGATACTTGCCCAGCCGCCATATCAGGAATCATCATTGGAATGAAGAATGGACTCACTCGGCGGTATCCGCGGTCAAGGAATGTACGGAATTGCGCTTCGTATGTTTCCATACCACCGATCCCAGAGCCAATCCATACACCTGTACGAAGTCCAAGTTCAGGAGTGATTTCTAAATTTGCATCCTTCATTGCCATGATGGATGCCGCTAATGCAAAATGCGTAAAGCGGTCCATTTTACGTGCTTCTTTACGTTCAATATACGTTTCGATATCAAAGTCCTTTACTTCAGCAGCGATTTTTGCGGGGAAATCGTCCGCATTGACGCGAGTCATTGGTCCAATTCCCGATTTACCTTCTTTAATTCCAGTCCAAGTCGTTTCAATATCATTACCAAGCGGGGTTACCGCTCCTACACCTGTTATTACAACACGACGCTTTGTCATGATTTTGTTCTCCCCTCATAAATAAAACTATATTTACATTGCGAGAGGATTTGAGATCCTCTCGCATCCGCTTTGTTGGTTCTACTATCCATTTTTCTGGATACCTAGGATCAATCTTATCTTCCCCATTTTAAGCAGATTGCACCCCATGTCAATCCACCGCCGAAACCGACCATTACAACAACATCATCGTCTTTCACTTTACCATTCATGACTTCTTCTTTAAGTGCAATTGGAATGGAAGCGGATGATGTATTGCCGAATTGTGTAATCGTTTTTGACATTTTTTCTTCAGGTAAACCAAGTCGATGTCTAGAAGCTTCCATGATGCGAATATTGGCTTGATGAGGCACTAAGAAATCTACTTCTTCTTTTGAAATGCCTGCTTTTGTTATCACACTTTCAGCTGATTCACCCATTTGGCGTACGGCAAATTTAAATACTTCTCGACCATTCATTTCAAGATATGGTCCGTTCTGGACTAAATGTTTACCGCCAGTCCCGTCAGCGCCAAGCTCGAATGATAAAATACCTCGTCCTTCGGAAACTTTACCAATAATGGCTGCTCCAGCTCCATCTCCAAATAATACAGCGGTATTGCGATCTTCGAAGTTGGTAATTTTCGTTAATTTCTCAACGCCTACCACGAGGACATAAGGATATGTGTCTGACTCAACAAATTGCTTGGCTGTGATGACTCCGTACATAAAACCTGCACAAGCAGCGGATAAATCCATTGCTGCAGCGTTTTTTGCTCCAAGTTTTTCTTGAATCATCGTCGAAACGCTAGGAAACGGCGTGTCAGGTGTTACAGTCGCTACTAGAATCAACCCAATTTGATGTGCTTCAATTCCTGAATCCCTAAGCGCCTCTTTGGCAGCTTCATACGCCATATCCGACGTATCGACATCATCGCTCGCATATCTTCGCTCTTCGATACCTGTACGTGTGCGAATCCATTCATCTGTTGTATCCATTTGTTTTTCCAAATCAAAGTTTGTCACAATTCTTTCTGGCGTGTATCTCCCTAAGCCAATTATTCCTGCATTCATGAGTCTTCCCTCATTCCCTTTATTATCTTCTATTAGTACCTGGTAATAATTATAACGAATTTGATACGCTTTTTCAACACTTCGTCATGAATTGGTCAAACTTATTAATGGAACGCGAAAAGATTCTTTTTCATCATGCGCCTATATGATATGATGTATTAAGTAAATAGTCTGTTTAGAGGTGAATTGATATGAAATTTATTTTTGCATTTATATGGTCATTTTGTCTTGTATCCATGTTGAACTATGTTGTTAGTTCGGTTAATGGCGTACCATTTGATTTCGCAACAGGTGCAATTGCTTCGGTTGTTTTTGCAGTCCTAGTTCTTATTGTCTCTGCAATCATTCCAAACGAACCAGTGGCTCACGAAAGCCATTAATCAAAAAAGCAAAAACGGTTTCTCATGAAGTCTTCACTTCATGAGAAACCGTTTTTTATTTGGCAATGTTAATTGATACTGTTGATTTTCCGCAAAACAACTTCGCACTCCACTCGGCTGTCTCGATAAAGGGTGAGTAAATCAAGGTAAAGGATTTACGTTCCAGGCGGACGCTTTCCGCATAACAACAGTAACGTTTAGCATGCACTTTATTTTAAGAAACTTTTACTTCTCCGTTAACCAGAGTAACATCAACCTGATCCCCGGCTTTTATTTCCCCACCAAGCAACGCTTTGGCAACCGCCGTTTCCACATGTCGTTGAATGAAGCGACGCAAAGGTCGTGCTCCGAATGCGGCATCTGTTCCTTCTTCCACTACCCATTCAATCAGTTCCTGTGAGAAATGCAACGTGATTTCTTGCTCTTTTAGACGTGCAGCCAATTGAGACAAATACTTCTCAGTGATTGAAATGAAATGCTGCCCTTTCAACGAATGGAACAACACAATCTCATCCATGCGGTTCAACAACTCCGGTTTGAAATGTTCACGAAGCGACGCCATGACCAAATCTTCCGCTTGTTCATGATCATTCAGTAAATAATGTGAACCAATATTTGAAGTTAAAATCACGACCGTATTCGAGAAATTCACCACTCGTCCCTGACTATCCGTGATTCGACCATCATCCAATAACTGAAGTAAAATATTCGCCACGTCAGGATGCGCTTTTTCAATTTCATCCATCAGCACGACTGAATACGGGTTGCGTCTGACCGCTTCCGTCAACTGACCGCCTTCTTCATAACCGATATAACCAGGAGGCGCACCGACAAGTCGCGAAACACTATGCTTTTCCATGTACTCAGACATGTCGATTCGAATAAAATGATCTTCGGAATCGAACAAATTGGCCGCCAATGCTTTTGCTAGTTCCGTTTTTCCTACGCCGGTCGGGCCGAGGAACATAAATGAGCCGATTGGCTTTGATGGATCTTTAATACCTGCACGTGCCCGCCAAACCGCTTCCGTAACAAATTGAACGGCTTGATCTTGACCTACCACACGTTCTTGTAAGGTTTCTTTCAATCGAAGTAATTTATCACGTTCACCTTCTACAAGTTTCGTCACGGGAATTCCTGTCCAACCCGACACAATGGAGGCGATTTCTTCGGATGTCACTTCTTCACGCAGCAAGCGATTTTCCCCACTCGTTTCAAGTGACGCTTCAAGTTCGGCAATCTCCTTTTCAAGTGTCGGCATCTTACCGTGTCGGAGTTCAGCTGCTTTATTCAAGTCATAGCGATTTTCGGCATCTTCCAAATCTCGGCGATATACATCCAGTAACTCCCGCTTTTTTTGGATATGTTGAAGCGATTCTTTCTCACCCGTCCATTGATTGCGCATCGATTCACTTGATGATTTCAATGAATGCAGTTCATTGCGTAAATTCTCCAATCGCTTTTGACTCGCTTGATCCTTTTCCTTCATAAGTGCTTGCTCCTCAATTTCGAGTCGCATGATTTTCCGTGTCACTTCATCAAGTTCTTGTGGCATTGAGTCAATTTCCGTACGAATCATCGCACACGCTTCATCGACCAAATCAATTGCTTTATCGGGCAGGAAACGTTCGGTCAAATAACGATCTGATAATTGTGCTGCTGCAACAATCGCACGATCATGAATACGTACGGCATGGTGCAATTCAAATCGCTCTTTTAAACCACGTAAGATGGACACCGTATCTTCTACTGAAGGTTCTCGTACCATCACTTGCTGGAATCGGCGTTCCAGTGCGGGGTCCTTTTCAATATGCATGCGGTATTCATCAAGCGTAGTCGCCCCGATGCAGTGGAGTTCGCCACGAGCCAGCATGGGCTTTAGCATATTGCCTGCATCCATGGCGCCTTCCGTTTTCCCAGCTCCGACGATTGTATGAATTTCATCGATGAACAGGATGATGCGTCCTTCACTGTCCTTTACTTCTTTTAGGACCGCTTTCAGACGCTCTTCAAATTCACCACGATATTTTGCACCTGCAATCAATGAACTCATATCAAGCTCATAAATATCACGTTCTTTTAAGCCTTCCGGCACGTCCTTGCGCACAATCCGTTGTGCCAGTCCTTCCACAATGGCCGTTTTCCCTACTCCCGGTTCACCGATGAGAACGGGGTTATTTTTCGTTTTTCGGGAAAGGATTCGAATCACATGTCGAATTTCTTGATCCCGGCCAATGACAGGGTCCATCTTCCCTTTTCGGGCCTGTTCGACTAAGTTACGTCCATATAAATTAAGCGGGCTTTTTTGTTCTTGTTGTTCCATTTTTATGTCACCTCATAATAGTTTGACCTTTTTTGACTAATTGATTCCATTATAAAATGCGAAGGAGAAATTTGTAAAGGAAAGTGATCCCGTCTTTATTCCACAAAAAAACTCCACTCACTGTTCGGATTCAACAGTAAGTGGAGCTTTGTTTTTCATTATCGTACGCCTAAAGCCATTTTTGCGTAACGAGACATATTGTCTTTTGACCAAGTAGGTGTCCATACAATCTTAACATCCACTTCTTTTACTTCCGGTAGTTCGTATAAAGCTGTTTTGACCATATCCACAATCATTGGTCCCATCGGGCAACCTAGCGATGTTAATGTCATTGTCACAACTCCAAAGCCGTCTTCTGTCAATTCCACATCATAGACTAGGCCTAGGTTCACTATATCAATTCCAAGCTCTGGGTCGATTACAGTTTCCAGTGCACCCATCATGCTATCGCGCATATCTTGATCCATGTTCATACCCCTCCACTTCTTTACTTCCATCATTAGCTAAATATTTCTTCTCTAGTAAGTATAACAAATGCCGCTTATAGAGACAAATAGTGTGCAATGAACTCTGTTGATGCGAGCATCCCTTTTCTGGAAACCGCATGACCTGCTTTTTTATCTGTCATGAACTGAAAACGGTTCGGCTCATCCACGTACGCTTTTTTCATGGCATGATAGAAAGTAGATGTCGGTTCATAAGGTACAACATTATCTTGCACACCATGCCAGAAGAATACAGGTCGTCCATTTAAGGCAGAAGGATTTAATGTGAGATCGAATTTGTTCAACGTTTCAAACATTTGCTCACGTTCACTATTTGTAAGAGGCAAAGTAAATCCACTGGCTTCATATTGGGCCATCTGTGCTTTTGCCAATTTCACGTAACCAGGTGAACCCATCATGACAGCTGCTGAACCAATCCAGGGATAGACATTTAGGCAACCTAACGTTTCAATCCCACCCATTGAAGTACCTGCAAGCCCAATTTTTGTGTCTTCCCCAAGATAGTTCCGGCGTTTCAGTTCATTGCGCAACACATTTACTTCTTCAATTGATGTTAAAATAATTTCCCAAAATCGCAGGGACATTTGCACTTCATCCAATGACTCATCACGTTCGCCGTGCAAATGTGCATCAGGCAGCAGAACGCGCAGCCCTTTTTCCGCCAATTGATAGGCATAATGTAAATTGTGCTCTTTCGCACTTGTGAATCCGTGAAGAAATACCACAATAGGAACTTGTTCTTCTTTATTCGATTCTTTATATACATGCAAAAGTGGGATTTGTCCCCACCGTTCGTTTTCTACTATCATGTTCTCCACTTCCTCCACATCTATTCATCATTATCGTAGCAAAATAGTTTAGAAAGTTCAAAATACAAGAACGAATTTTTGACGAAAGGTTATAATGGAAGATACACTTTATAAAATGGAAAGGAGCTCCACCCGATGAAACCACATTTAATTGTTTTGGATTTAGATGGAACCTTGTTGACCGATGAAAAAGTCATTTCCGAAAAGACTTTACATACGCTATTAACAGCAAAAGAACAAGGCCATGAAATCATGATTGCCACAGGTCGCCCATACCGGGCAAGTGAAGTCTACTACCACCAGCTGAAAATGCAGACACCCATCGTCAATTTCAATGGCGCTTTTGTCCATCACCCGACTGACCATACTTGGACTCCCATACATGAACCAATCAATCTGAGGGTAGTAAATGAAGTAATCGATGCCGTACATGATTACAAATTCCACAATATCATCGCAGAAGTAATGGATGATGTCTACCTGCACTACCATGATGAAAAATTGCTTGATATTTTCAGCTTTGGTAATCCACAAGTAACAACGGGAGATATTCGCAACTACTTAAAGACGGACCCAACGAGCTTGCTTATACATGCAGAAGAACACGAAGTTGCCGGTATCCGACAGCATTTACATGACGTCCATGCCGAAGTAATCGATCACCGCCGTTGGGGAGCGCCATGGCATGTCATTGAAATCGTACGCAGTGGACTAAATAAAGCAGTTGGAATTTCGCATGTTGCGAAGCACTTGAATATCCCGCAAGAACGGATTATTGCCTTTGGAGATGAAGACAATGATTTGGAAATGATTGAATATGCAGGCATAGGTGTCGCAATGGGGAATGCCATTTCACCACTTAAAACCATTGCCAACGAAGTAACCTCATCCAATAACGAAGATGGAATTGCGAAATTCTTACAAGAAAGATTAAAATTAGAAAAACAGCGAATTTAGGGGGAGTACAATGAGAATCTTTGCAGATAGCGCTTGTGATTTACCGAAAGCTTACTATGAAACAAATCCCGTGACACTGATTCCATTGCGCGTACACATCGATGAAAAAGAATACCAAGATGTCTTAACCATCGATTCCACTGAAGTGTATGCAGAAATCCGGCAAGGCAAACAACCGAAAACTTCCCAGGCTTCACCCGAGCAATTCATCACCTTGTTCGAAGAGCTTGCGAAATCCGGGGAAGAAGGTCTGTACATCGCTTTCTCATCTGAACTTTCCGGCACGCATAATACGGCCGTCATGATTCGAGATCAAGTAAAAGAGGATTATCCTGAATTAAAATTGACAATACTTGATTCAAAATGTGCCTCACTTGGGTATGGCTTACTAGTAAAGGAAGCCGCGCGACTGAAGAATGCAGGAGAGTCATGTGAGCGAATTATTGAAATCGTACGCACCAAAGCACAACATATGGAACATTTATTTACTGTTGAGGACCTGGACTACATGGCACGTGGCGGTCGTGTCTCGAAAGCAAGTGCCGTTATTGGTGGATTGTTGAACATCAAGCCTCTGCTCCATGTGGAAGGCGGCAAGCTCGTCCCGATCGAAAAGCTAAGAGGGCGCAAGAAAGTCATGAAACGCATGATTGAATTAATGGAAGAACGCGGGGAACGCCTGAATGAACAAACCATCGCCATTTGTCATGGTGACGATGAAGAGGCTGCACGCGAAATGCAGGCAATGATTCAAGAAGCCTTTCAACCAAAACAAATCGATATTCAATTGATTGGATCCGTCATTGGGGCTCACGTTGGACCAGGAACTTTAGGTGTGTTCTTTTTAAATCAATTACAGCCTTAAAGGAGTGAGAACATGAAAAAAATTGTTGTCGTGGGGGCTGTTGCCGGGGGCGCTACCTTCGCTTCCCAACTACGCTTCTATGATAAGGAATCCCATATAGTCATGTTCGATCAAGATGATACCATGTCCTACGGGGCGTGCGGCATGCCTTATTTTATCAGCGGTGAAATTTCGGATGCAAATCACCTGATTGCCGCTACGCCTGAAGAATTTCGTAACGAGCGTCATATTAACGTCCAACTGAAGCATCGCGTAACCAAGATTGACCGCGAGCAGAAAGTTGTCCAGGTTGTCAATTTAAAAACACAAGAATCCTTTGAAGAACCGTACGATGCGTTGATTCTATCTCCTGGTGGTACACCTATTGTGCCTGAGACGCCAGGACTAGAAAGCACGACGATGTTCACCTTACGTAACCTCAATGATATGGTGAAAATTGATGCCTTTATCAAAAGTGAAAACCCAAAAAATTGTGTGATTGTCGGTGCCGGATTCATTGGCCTGGAAATGGCTGAAAGTTTGGTTCGTCTTGGTTTGACTGTGTCCATCGTAGAGAAATCCAAGCAAGTGATGAACATACTGGACGCAGACAGTTCTGCATTAGTGGAACAAGAATTACACGATCAAGGCGTTCGGGTTTATAAAGACAATTTTATTACGAACGTAAGTGGCAAAAAAATCACCCTAGACTCGGGCGAAGAGCTGGAGGCCGATTTTATCTTGATGAGTATTGGCGTGGCACCAAGCACGGAACTAGCTGAAAAAGCCCAGTTGACAATCGGTAAAACGAAAGGAATCAAAACGAACGAATTTATGCAGACAAACGATCCCTTTATTTACGCGATTGGGGATGCTGCAGAGAACAAAGATTTTATCACAGGGGAGGCCAAAAGAGTTCCGTTGGCATGGCCCGCCCATCGACAAGCCTATATCGTTGCCAAGCATCTTACGGGCGAAAATGTTCCGTTCAAAGGATTGCTCGGCACATCCATCTGCAAAGTCTTCTCCCTTTCCGTAGCACTTACAGGGTTGAACAAAGATGCGTTAACTGAGCGACAGATCGCATACGAAACGGTAGTTCAGCTAGCGAACTCGAATGCCGGCTATTATCCTGACCATGCAAAAATTTCCATGATCATCCACTATGATGCATCGACTCGCAAAATACTGGGAGCCCAAGTAGTCGGAGGAAAAGGCGTAGACAAACGGATCGACGTCCTGTCCACTGCCATCTACGCCGGGCTTACGATGGACGATCTACAGGCTCTCGAACTAGCCTATGCTCCTCCCTATTCATCACCAAAAGATCCAGTGAATATGGCCGGATACCGGGCAAAATAAAAATCGCTTGAGACGACAATTGTCTCAAGCGATTTTTATTTATTGTTAATTAGTTAGTTTTTTACGTTTCCCTTTTCGCCAAACGAGATAAATGAAGCCCATAAACAAGATATAGACAAAAGCAAGAGCGACCATATATCCTTTATTGATTCCAACATGATTATTTACTGTATAGAACTCAGCAACTTCCCGGTCCAACACAATTCGGTATTTCCCGTCATCTGTTTGACGCAAAATATCACTCTCAAATAATCCACGAAGTTCTTGTTTATCCCCGACCATATCTTCCGTCAAATCGAAGCGTTGTGTCTCACCCGTATTATTGATGGCTACAATCCAGGTTTCTTCATCGTTCCATCGTTTATAGACCATGAAACCCGCTTCATTATGCAACATCTCAATTGAACCCGTCCGCAGTGCAGCCGACTTATTTCTGAGAGATTGAACATCTGCGATAAATTCAATCAATTCTTCATCAGTCTTGAAGTTCAGGATGGGGTGTGATGCGGGTGCTGATTCCCCGTTCACAGCAATTTCCGAGCCGTATGTCATGATCGGTACGCCAGGTACGGAAAGCAACGTTGCCATCACCATTTTCCAACGTGTCGGTGGGAACATATTCTCTTCTGCCGCATCAGCTGTAAATCGACGGCTCTCGATGGAATCGATCGCGTGAATAACTGGTTCATCCGTAGAAAAATCAGCTAGTTTCGATGTATCCAAATCCACATTCTTAAACATATTTCGATACAGGTTTTCTTGATCAACCAAAAGTTTCGCATCAAAATCAGCATCGCTTTCTTCGTTGCTGATGATAAACAATCTATCATTTTCTTCTTTTACGGATGCAATGATTTCGTTTAGCACATCTGTGTCGATTCCTTCAATCTCCGTTAAGCGAAGCCCATCGATGTCATATTGTTGAATGAAGGCTAACACCGCATCTTGAACCGCTTGTTGTGATTCTTCATTGGAATAATCCCATGAAATGGTGCCGTCTTCATTTTCAATTATCCATGACGCATTATTTGTGTCTTCTGCCCAAACATGGTTTGCACTGACATTTTGCATGGGGAAATCCGCCATTATCCGAATGTTGCTTTCATGAGCTTGATCAATCAAAGCAGCCAATTCTTCAGGCGTTCCAAAGTGACGCTCTAACTTGGCATAGTCTAAAACTCGTTTGCCGTCATACGTTTCCGTTGAAAATATAGGTCCGAGCGAAATCATGGTAAACCCTAATGTTTGGATATGGTCCAATTTCTCTGCAACCCCCATGAAATCCCCGCCAGCAAATGCACTTGGCACCCTTGCGTCCACTTCAAAATCATTTTCAATCGTTTTATTAAAGTATCTATCGACCAATAAGTCATATATGCTTTCGTCCTGAATTGTTCGTTCTGTCGCAGCCTGCATGGATAGAGGTGCAATCAAACTAACAATCAAAGAAAAAATAACTGTTGTGTAAATCCATTTCCCTGCCTTCACGTGAGGTCCTCCTCTAACGAATCTTCATCCGTTATTTTACCAAACAGGACCTAGCCTCGCCATGAATAACAAGGAAATTACTTTTATATTCGTCTAAACTGTGAAATTCTCGGGTTCATCATGACTTGTGTCTCACCAAGTTAACTTGGGTATGAGATGCTTTTGAGCGATAAAGTACCCGTTCTGAGCGATAAATCGTCAGTGTGAGCGATAAACTGCCCATCTGAGCGATAAATTCTTCCGCGCTGTAAGAATTGTCTCATCAGCCAAGTATACTTGCTTGTGAGACAACCCATTCATTGCCTGAACGAAGGAAAAAACCACCTTATCTAAAATCAGATAAGGTGGTTTAAGTAATTAAGCTAAAAAGTTGAAGCCCATAGGCAATTTGAAACCTAAGAACATTGTGATGAACAAGAACACGAAAAACAGAATCCAGAACATCGTAGTTGGCTTTTGTTTTTTCGTGCGAACCAAGACCATTTCCATCATTCCGATAACCAATATACCGCCAAGGAACTTCATTCCGTATAACATTGCATCGTAGTCCATGTATTCAATGAATAATGCAACACCTGTAATAATGATGAGTACGTAAAATAAACGTAAGATCATATGCGTAATTTTTTGCCCTTTGCTGCCGTTTGCCATGATAGCTGCGACAAAGAACAAAATCAGTGCAACTACCCAAGTTGTAATGTGTACATGTGTGGCGTTAGTTAAAAAATCCAAAATCGTCACCTCTTCTAATTACTTAATCTTATCTATCGTATCATAACTTGCTTTCTTGCAAGCTATGAGATGGTACTAGTTGTTGACCATTCCATGAACATGTCATTCAAATCGGTTGACCAACGTGCCAATTCCTTCGATGGCAACTTTCACCGTATCCCCTGCTGCCAAGAACTTAGGCGGATTAAAGCCTTTTCCAACTCCAGCTGGTGTCCCAGTCAGAATCACATCTCCCGGTTCAAGTGTCACAAGCGCCGAAATTTGTTCAATCAATTCCTCCACTGAAAAAATCATATCGTTCGTGTTGCCATTTTGACGGAGTTCATCATTCACTTTTGTGGCGATCGATAAATTCTGTGGGTCTGGTAATTCATCTTTCGTTACGAGATACGGTCCCATTGGGCAAGAACCTTTCAAACTTTTACCAAGGAAAAATTGTTGATGTTTCGTTTGTAAGTCGCGTGCCGTCAAATCATTGGCAATGGTGTAGCCAAATACATGATCGAAAGCGAGTTTCTTAGGAACATTATCCCCTTTTTTACTAATGATAACCGCCAATTCCCCTTCATAGTCGTACGTTGCGGTTACACTCGTATGTACTGATAACGTTTCTTCATCCGCCGCAATCGTTGTAGGTGACTTCGTGAAAATCATGATGTTTTCGGGTGCATTTGAAGCGCCCATTTCTTTGGCATGATCTGCATAGTTTTTCCCCACAGCCATAATGTTTTTCGGAGTGCGCGGGATTGGCGAAAGCCATTCGATGTTGGAAAATGATAGCTTGAATTGATTTGGGTCTTCCGAATTCAATGCCGCATCAGCTAGGTTACGCATTTGTTCCACAAAATCCATCCCCTTTTCGATGCCTTCGACGATCGTTTTAGGGAAACTTGGATACACTTGGAGCGTCTCTTGTATCGCTAATACATCCCACACGGCTTCTTCTTTTTTAACCTTTGGACCAAAACGAACTTGACCTTCATAGCGATAAGACAAAATTTTCAATTCCCGACACTCCTCGTAAATAAAGTTTTTGTTCTATTCAGTCTACGACACTTTGACAATTTTTTCATCCGTTAGATTTTTCTTTTCCATAAGTGACTCGTTTCCATAACGCTTCAACCGGACCTTGTTTGTATTTGGAGAACCAAATCTCCGCCACGATGAGTTGAATCACGAATATGCCGACTGCCAGCCAAGTACCCGTTAGCAAATTCACTTTTCCGTATAGCCCCAAACCGTATGAATAGAAGATTGTCGTAGCCACGATGGACTGCGTCAAATACGTCGTCATAGACATTCTTCCAACTTTCGCTACTGGATTGAATGCTCTGCGGAAAATCGAAAGTTGACACAAAAGAGCAATCAGTCCTGCATATCCAACGGCGACTAATGGCCCTCCAAAGATATCTTGTATGAACATATAGAAAAAGTTCGGTTCGAAGAAAAATGGCAGCCACTTGATTGCATACCCACTCCCCAATGCGAGTACCGTCAATACAATCCAGAATCGTTTCTTGTCCGCTGTGCGCTCAATCAATTTGCCTTTAGCAGCAGCTGCCCCGAGCAACATATAGGGCAAAATCGTGATGCCAATCAACAGCAATGAGCCGGATTCAAGATTGGCATAACTCCAATCCGCCGCTCGTTGTATAAAGATATCCGCCCATGAGCCTGAGCCGAATGCCATGATGGACGACTCAATTTCCTGGACACCCGCATAAAAGCCTTCTCCCATTGCCGCAACCACATACATAAGAAACGACAATGCCATGTTTGGTATGAGGTAAAGCACAATGCCAATGATTAGTAACCAAATACGCGAAAGGCGTAATAGCCAAATCAATATGAATCCACTGATTGCGTACGAGATTAAGATATCACCAGACCACACAAGAAATGCGTGAAGGATTCCTAACATTAATAAGATTGATAATCGTCTGAGGGCAAGCTTGGTGAAAGATGCGCCACGTTCAATGGACTTCGTATATTGCATCGTCAGCCCGTAACCGAACAACATCGAAAAGAGCGGATAGACACTCCCTTGCAGTACAATATCAATCCACTGAAATGTTGCTGCATCAGTCAAATCCGTATACCATGTATACGGATTTATATAATAATACGGAGTATGGAAAGCGAGCATATTCACAATGAAAATGCCCAATAGGGAGAAGCCGCGCATCATATCTAGCGCGACCACTCGTTCATTTAAAGCAGTAGGTCTAACATTCACATTGAATCCTCCAGTACAATCGTTTCATTTATATCGAACAGGTACAAGACTTTCTCTTTTATCTGTATCGACAGGATGTTCTCGATTGCTTGTTGATAAAGCGCTAGCTGCAATCCATAGCGAAGTTGCATTTCTCGCAGAACAGATGATTCAGTCACGAGAACCCCCTTGACCCGGTCGGTCTTGTAATCGAGCAATACCCATTTCCCATCTTCTTCCTGGAACAAACAGTCGGCAATCCCTTGCAAGATTTGAGTGTCGCCATCTTCGTCTTTCAAGCCATACGTAAATGGCACTTCCCGCAGCAATTGTGTTGCCTTGCGTATGCGAGATGCCATTGCTGAGTGTAAAAAGTGCAAGATTTCATCTACTTTTATGGACCTTGCTTCATTCGAAGTCAATAGCTGCTGTTGCTCAAGTCCTTCAATAAACTGTTGGATGGCTTCCCTACTTGGCTCCAGATGGATGTCCACATGTTGCATCGCCGTATGCATAGCCGTACCGATTTCCGCGGATGTCAGCCTTTGCTTATCCTGCTGAAGGAACGCCGGTCGCTGATAGACAGTGGAAATCGCCTGTTGAACTTGCGTAGGCCTGAAAAATTCCGGTTCTTCTTCTTTTCGTAACTGATCCAACCGTTTGAGTTCACTTACCGATTGTTTTGTTCGTTTATCAACGGAACGTTCATATGGGTAAACGGCATTAAATCGACGTTCGATTTCGGTTGAGATGACTTTCGAGACCACTTTCGTGTCCACTGAGTCGATGGATTCTGTCGATTCAATGATTCCCGAATTGTGACGTAATTGTTCGACATGGATCACTTGGAATGACCATTTCGACGGATCTTGTATGACCGCATTGCTAGCGATTCCTTGCCAATCGGCAAAGTCAGGATGCCTCGCGATGGCAGGTCCCACCCAGTCCAGAAATCCTTTTGCTCGGGAGCGTACGTACTCAGGGAGCATGTCTCCTGCTGCATGCGCAATATCCTGCCATTTGCCAATGGATTTTTGTGCATCTTTGACGGTTGCCACTAGCATTAGCTTTTCTTTCGCTCGTGTCATGGCCACGTAAAGAACTCGCATTTCCTCTGCCTTTAGCTCAAGTTGTTTCTTTTCTTTCATGGCCAGAAAAGGCAGGGAAGTATAGGATATCCGTTTTTCGGGATCAATCGCTTTTACCGCCAAGCCAAACGTCTGGTCAAATAAATACAATTCATTGAAATCCATTTGATTGAAATCTCGCCCTAGTCCTGCTATGAATACATACGGAAATTCGAGTCCTTTTGAAGAGTGGATCGTCATCAGGCGAACCACGTTTTCTTTCTCACTCATCGCTCGGGCAGTTCCCAAGTCATCCCCACGCTTTTTCATGCGGTCAATGAAGCGCAGGAACCGGAACAGCCCACGGAAGGAAGATTTCTCATAGGACAACGCACGGTCATGGAGAGAGCGTAAATTCGCCTGTCTTTGCTTGCCATTCGGCATGGCACCGACCATTTCATAATAGTGGGTATCCATGTAAATTCTCCAAATCAGATCTGCCAATGAGCCGCGGCGCGCCAAGTTACGCCAGTCCTCAAAATGAAGGAAGAAACGCTGTAACTTTTCAGCGGTGTCCGAGGCGATTCCATTTCCCCCCAGCCGAACGAAGGTTTTCAATGCTTCATAGAATGGCTCTTTTGGTGCTGACAGACGGATGTGTGAAAGTTCCGATTCAGTCAACCCGACAAATGGCGACCTCAGGACGGATGCCAACGGGATATCTTGATACGGATTATCGACGATGCGCAATGTATTCAACATAATCATGACTTCCAGCGCATCAAAATACCCTCTTGATAAATTGGCATACAACGGAATGCCCGCTTGTTTGAATTCTTCCGTTAGGTCAGCTGACCATGTCATGGATCTCATCAGGATGACGATGTCCCTGTATTCAAGCGGACGTTCTTTTTTGGTCCATGGATCGATGACCATCGTTTTTTCATCCATGAGTGTCTGGATTTTGCGAATGATAAAACGGGCTTCCCATTGTGACTTTTTCAATTCTTCCAGTTCTTGAATTTCTTCGTTGACTTCCCCTTCTTCACTGCTCATTTCTTCGTCTTCCTCTTGTTGGGTTAAGATGGTCAACTCAACGGGTTGTTGTTCTTCAGGGTACGGTGCGCCCGGTTTCAATGCAGCCGCATCGTCATATTCGATTTCCCCCACACGCGCTCCCATGATTTGCGAAAAAATAAAATTCGTCGCATGCAGTACTTCAGGTCGACTGCGGAAATTGGCATTCAAATCAATTTTGACACCCGTTTGTTTTGCTTCTGTTGTAAACGTCATATATTTATTCAAGAACAGCATCGGTTCGGCCAGACGGAAACGGTAGATGGATTGTTTGACGTCTCCTACCATAAACATATTGCCGTTTGCTTCCGTTCCTGTTTTCACGATCTGCAAAATGGTTTCCTGCAAGCGGTTCGTATCTTGGTATTCATCCACGAGCACTTCCTTGAATTGCAGCATAATGTCTTTGGCAATATTGGATGGTGTCAGGTCCCCGTCATCAGTAGTCAATATTTGAAGTGCAAAATGCTCAAGATCCGAGAAATCGACCAAGCCCCGTTCCGCTTTTGCGGCTCGATATTGCTCACCAAACGTAAGTGTCAATTCGACGAGAGATGTCAGCATCGGGTGCATGAGTCTCATTTCTTCCAGTAACCTCGCTGGTGTACGTGTGAAATAGGCTTCTTTTAACCCATTCACTCGCTTTTTCAGTTGGTCGCGCTTGTCCTTCGCTTTTTGCACGAGTTCATCATCAAACGTATCTTTCGGAATGCGAGCCGCAGTCGCAAATTTCAAACTTTGGAAGTAGTCAAACGTAGATTGCCAAGAATCACTCGAAATTCGGTGGATGGCTTCGGCAATCACTAACTGATCTTGCTCCACCGTCTTTCCGTATGGAGCGGGACCTGCGGGCTGCAGGGCGTATTGGCGCATCTCTTCTGTCATTGCATACGCTTCTTCAAGTGCATGCTGGATCGTTAATTTAAGTGCATCGATAAAAGGCAAGTCATCGATTTCCATCTCTTCCGGTACATCGTAACTTTCCGGAATGGCTAGCAACCATTTCTTCGGATCCGGATGTACGCTTGCCGCGTCGAACAGTTTATCAATCAACGTTTCAATCATTTGATCATCGCGGTCCGTTGTAAAGCTATCAGCCAGTCGATACATCGCCTCAGGATTTTCCGCTTTATACGCTTCTTCCAGCACTTGCGCCAGCACGTCATCGCGTATGAGCGCAGTCTCCGCTTCATTTGCGAGTCGGAAACCGGGATCAATATCGAGTACGTAAGCATACTGTTTGACGATCGATAGGCAAAAGGAATGAAGCGTCGAAATTTGCGCTTTGTTCAGTAAGCTCAACTGTTTCCTTAAATGATTCGATGTCGGGTCATTGATGAGTGCTTTTTCAAGGGCCTCGGCCATTCGATGGCGCATTTCGGCTGCCGATGCGTTCGTGAACGTCACGACCAACAGTTCATCGACATCAATTGGGTTCTCTTGACGCATGATTTTCTGAATCAATCGCTCGATCAAGACCGCCGTTTTCCCCGACCCAGCGGCTGCTGAAACGAGGACATCACGCCCTTCTGCAAATATGGCCCGCCACTGGGCATCTGTCCAAGTGACGTCCTGTGGTTTAGTCGGTATCAACATCCGGCGTGACCTCCTCTTGAATTCGTTGTGTTATTTCTTCCGGTGTAGCAATCGCCAATCTGCGATACTGTTGATCGGGATCGGTAGGATCGAACTGGCACACACTGCGGAAACTGCAATGATCGCAGGCTGTTTTATCTTTGATGTGATACGGCAACACACGGGTGTCCCCAGCGAGCATCCCTTCTCCTGCTTGTTGATGCTTTTGACGGACGAACGTGCGTAAGTTCTCCATGTCCTGAGGTGCGACTACTTTTGAAAATGATTTGGAAATGGACCCATCTTTGTTGATGCGGGCAGGAATGACTTTGGATGTTCCTGCGATTTCCGTATCCATTTCATTCAGTACGTCCGTGTCATCGATTAACAACCCACGCATTTTATATTTCTTGAACACTTCTTCGGCTATATCCATGTCAGACAATTCTTTTGCCAACTTCAACATCGGATTATGGACATGAACGTATAATACGCCGGCAGGATCTGCTTCTTCACCTAGCAATATCGCCGAATTGGTCACGGCGACATCCAAGTACGTCAGCATTTGCAAGGAAATTCCGTAGTACACATCGTTCAAATCGAGCCCTTTCGCGGATGATTTATAATCCACGATGCGCACATAATGTTTTTCACCGATTTGCGCGGCGTCCACCCGGTCAATTCTTCCTCGCATTTTCATGGCATGGCCATATTTCAGCGGAATTTCAAGTGTTGGCAATTGTTCCCCTGGACCAAATCCCGCTTCGATCGCAATCGGGGCAAACGTCGAAATACTCGCATGATCGCGTAAAGTGGTCATGGTCCGTTGCACGATTTGAACTAACTTACGTTGAATGTATTGATATCTTCTTGTACTGAGTAAAATTTGATGAACGAAATAAGGCGAGATTTCATCCACTGCCTGTTTCGCCAATGCCCATGCTTGCTTCGTGGAAAGTTGTGCCCACGAAAGATTAAGACGCTTCGTTTCATCAGAAATCCATTTAAGCGCTGCATGGAATAAATCACCGATGGCAGGTGCTTCCAGACGGTATTCTCCGCGCTCTTCCAGACGGAGTCCATAGGTAGCAAAGTGAGCAAACGGACAACTGAAATACTTTTCAACCCGTGACACACTGGAAGTAAAGGATTCCCCGTATAAAGCATTAGTCGTTTCACGGTCCAAACGTTTTGCTTCAATTGGTTTTTCCAAAGGTCTCAGGACACGCTCATAAATGGATTTCCAATAAGGATCATTTTGATAATAGGCAGCGACCGCTATCCACTCTTCCTCCATACTTCCTTCCACTGACGCCTGCTTTAATTTGGTTGCCATAAATGGCAAGGTTGCCCGTGGATGCTGGATGTAATGAGATGTACTATCTTTCAGCACCGCAGGGTCGATCACCGCTAATTCCACTTCAACTTGCGGTAGTAACTGCAAGAACCGTTTGATGTAGGTTGATGGCAGCAATGCTTTTCCTTCTTCGTCTGCCACGGCATACGAAATGAAGAGTTTTTCCGATGCAGTCGTGACAGCACGATAGGCCATGTACGACTCATCCATCAAGCGCATTTTTGATGTCGGTGCGAGTTCAAAGCCGATTTGCATAAACCATTCGCGCTCTGTATCGGAGAGTAATCCTTCCTGTTCCACACGTTTCGGGAACACCCCGTCATTGACGCCGATTACAAATGCCGCCCGGACATTAGACAAGCGGGATAAATCGACTGTTGCGACCGTTACTTGATCGATGGATGGTGGAATGCGTGAAAACTCGAGTGAATCAAAGCCTTCTTCCAGTAAACGCAGGCCTTCTTTTGGCGTTAGCTGTTCATCCCCGAACATCAAGACAAATTGGTCCAGCACATCCACCCATTGCGACCAAGCCTGGTCGTGTTCGGTTGCCAGCAATAAATGGCCCTGTTCATTTTCTTCGTCTTTCAACACTTGCAACTTCTCGAATACATGGAGCTCTTCCATCAATTCGAATAATGCTTGCGCGATTTCCCTGCCTGTTTGACTGTTCTCCAATTTTTGTCCGAAGTTTTGGAGTGGAGATAGTACTAAGTCCCGAACGGCTGTGATGTCTTCCTGGATGGCCCGTTCTTCATCGGTCTGGACTTTTGAATGAAATTCGAGTCCACGATATTTTTTCACGAGCCAACGTCTTTCATCATTCCAGCGGTCTCCGTAAATGCCTTGCGCAAGAACAAAATTCTCCAATCGATCCGCACGTTCACGCCAAATTTCCTTCGTGGCTTGGACTGGGAAAAACAAATCGGTCTTGATTGCTCGGAACATCGGTTCATATTGATAATCATTCAACACCGTTTCAAAGACAGAACGGCTGAATTCGACCAATGGATGATGGAGCATCGCCTTCTTCCGGTTAATGAATACCGGGATATCGTACTGGGCAAACGTCGTCTCGATGAGTTCATCGTAGACTTCGGGTTGCCGATACAGGATGGCAATGTCCTGATAACGCATTTGTTCATCCCGTATCAGACGTCTGATATGCCTTGCCACTGCATGGATTTCCGCCCGTCGACTGTCAGCTTCAATGAGATGAACATGTTCATGCTGATCAATGGATGGAGCGGGATACGTATGTAAAAATGATTCAAGATGCTTGATTTCACTTGTCACAAAACGCTGGTTTTCATCTAAATGGACGGATGGTTCGATCGCGACAGAAGCATCGCGAGCCATTTCCTTTAAGCGCTCGGCTGTTTTGGCTGCATTGTGAAACAACGATTGATCATCCTGTAGGTCTTGCATTTCATCATCCAGAGGAAGTGAGATTGTCACCCTTTTCGCATGCTTCATCAACTCACCTAATATTTCATATTCACGTGTTGTCATACTGACAAAGCCATCTACGTAAATATCCGATTCCGCGATAAGTTGCGATTGGTTAATTTGTTTGGACAGTAAAGCGAAATACCCTTCGCTGTCGATATAGGAAGTGCCAAGACGTTCTTCGATTGACTTGAGCAACACCGACAAATCGTGAGCCTTGTCTTGCAAAGTACGAGGGGCATTCACTTGTTTAAGAGAATCTTCTAGAGAATGCAAAGTGTCACAATCCAGACAGTAACGCGTGAACTCCTTCAAGAGCATTTCCATCTGATCCGTAAAACCGCGCTTGTTCGCCGCTTGGTTAAAAAGAGTGAATTCTTCTTTATGTTCTTCAAGTAAACGACGAATCAGCATACGGTAGCCGAATCCACTAATTTCCTGGCGGCTGATTCCCCCGGTTTCTTGGAGTACACGCCATGCCAGGCGTTTGAATGTGGTTACTTGTGCGCGAATGGTTCCCGATAGCTTGTTTGTTGTCGATAATGCATACTCTGTTGAAAATGACATTTGGTCAGGCACGATAAAGAAAATAGGGGCCCCGAGTGGATTGCTCGTCGACATTTCCGCAACTTCGCGTCTCATGAAGTTGGACTTCCCTACTCCTGCTCGTCCTGTTATCAATCGTAATGACACAGATTCCCCCCCTTTTTTTGTACGATTTTTACTACAAATAAAAATCCGAATACTTCTACCTCCATTGTACATAACAACTGCTGGAGGTGGAAATTATTCGGAATTCTTACCATTGAAATGTATGGTTGCTGATTCAAATGGCAAGTACCTCGCCGCCACTGTGCCAACGATATCTTCTTTTTCCACAAACCCAAAGTACCGACTGTCCAGGCTTTGCCGTCGATTATCGCCGAGAACAAAGTAGGAGCCTTGTGGGACTTGACTGTGTCCAGTTATTGTTTTGAGCGTAAAATCTTCCGTGAATCGATCTTCTAGATTTCTGTAAGCTTCATAAGCCTGCAAATATGGTTCTTCCACATGTGTGTTATTGATGAAGAGCATATCATTTTCATAGGTAATGATATCTCCCGGTATCCCGATGACACGCTTTACATAGTCTTCATTTTCGTCTGTATGAAAAACGAGTACATCGAGACGATCAATATCACCGATCGTATTCGAAATTTTACTGACCAATACTTTATCTTGATTTTGTAAGGTAGGCATCATTGATTGCCCGGACACTGTATAATTCGTGACAAAAAACGAACGTATCACGGCAATTAACAGGATTCCAATGACGATCGCTTTTGTCCATTCCCATGCTTCGTGTTCCAATGAACTCAAACAGTGGGCCCCTTTCCATCTTGTTCATCTTTCTGGATCATCCTGAAATTCGCTTCAACGCGCATATTCAGGCGTCTTTCAACCTGTTTGCCGATATACCACAGCAACACAATAACGATTACAACAATTGCTGTTCGTAACGGTTGTGTGACGAGAGCTCGAATATCATAGCCAATGAAACTGATCATGCTGATCATGACAAATTTCCCAGCAAGCAACGTCAGTAAATAATTTTTCTTTTTCATATTCGATAGACCCGCAACTAGATTGACTAATGCGGATGGAGTGAAAGGGAAACATAACAATAAAAATAAAGGGCCAAAGCCGTGTGTCTCAACCCAATGAATGAGTTTCTTGACTCGTTTATGTCGAGTAATGAAACTTAGAAACCGTGTACTTCCATATTTTCGGATGATTAAGAAGACTGTATATGAGCCGACGACAGTCCCTGCCCATGATAATAAAAAGCCTATCCATAAACCATATGCTGAAGCGTTCGCAATAACGAATGCAAATAGGGGTAAAAACGGTAAAAAAGCTTCTAAAAAGGGTAATAAAAATCCGATGAGAGGTCCAAGCGAACGGTAGTCTCGTGTTAGTTCTACTATATTTTCTGCTGTCAGCCAATCAAACATGTACCTCATCCTTATTCATATTAATGGTTATCATCCAGTTTTCCCGAGTCAAGCCCTTATCAAACCTTACAAAACGAATGATTGATGTATGTCATCGATTTTGCCCAACAAACGACGATTTGGTTTCTATCCTACATTGCTGCAACAATCAACATCTTACCTAAAGTATATGTGGATTTTTTCATTTCGTTGCCTACGTGAAAAGTTCCCCTTTTCTGTTTGCTTCATCATTTTGCTGGGAATGGTCCAACTATTTGTCAATTCTCCCAAAATCCCTTCCTATCATTGTTTAAATAATCAGGCGGATGTATAATCGATTAAACTTATGGAAGGAAAGGATGTGCAGTAGAAGATGTTCATAAATGGAATTCGAGCCGGGACCAGCATCGCAATCGGCTACTTTCCGATTGCGTTGACATTCGGTTTACTGGCGAAGACCTCTGGCTTGTCCATGTGGGAAGCCACTGCCATGAGTATATTTGTTTTTGCGGGTGCTTCACAATACATAGCATTGACCTTGATTACAAAAGGCGTTGACCCTATTTTAATCGTCTTGAACACATTTGTCGTCAATATCCGTCACTTTTTAATGACGGCTTCACTAAATGAAAAGATGCAGCCAGATGCACCTTGGAAAAAAGCGATTTATGCATTTGGTGTAACGGATGAATCATTTTCGGTATTGGCCACGCGAAAAGAACACAAGGTTCATACACTCTTTGCCGCTGGTGTCATTGTGATTGCCTACGGAAGCTGGGTCTTGTTCACAGCTGTAGGACATGTAATTGGTGCTAATTTACCCGCCTTCCTGCAAGCCGCCATGTCAATCGCTTTATATGCGATGTTCGTCGGCTTACTCGTGCCGTCGATGAAAGGCAATCGAAAAGTGATCTTTCTCGCTCTATTCGGAGCGGTCATCCACTCCCTCCTGTATTGGACCGGCTTGCTGTCGACAGGATGGGCGATTTTAGTGGCTACCCTTGGATCGGCGATTTTGGTCGAAGTGCTGTATGCACGCATCTTGAAAGGAAGTGAAGCGTAATGGAAAGTTGGTATTGGTGGATGTTGCTCGGCATGGCGCTGGTGACGTATATTCCACGCGCTATTCCTTTGACGTTCCTTGAGGGCAGGGAGTTGCCGCCTGTCGTTAGTGGGGTATTGCGCAATATTCCCTATGCGGTGCTTGGCGCCTTGATTTTCCCGGCTATTTTGTATGTACAGGAAGGCAATTTGCTATTTGGATTGATTGGTGCAATAGCCGCATTTGCAATTGCCTTTGCCGGAGCAAATGTCATCGTTGTTGTCATGGGTTCCATTGCAGTATTGGCCGTTTACAGTTTGATTTTCGGTTGATTGCCAGTTTAGTAAAACATTGTCGTGAAACTATGTTTTATCGTGCATTTGAGCTAGTCGCACGTTCCGCATGAGCCAAATGTACGGAAT
>Ga0209013_10000682_pt1 | contig 30625 bp, 26 predicted proteins | sample Cruoilmetagenom2_FD_187291 | JGI IMG/M metagenome (GOLD analysis project Ga0209013, IMG submission 187291) | Oil polluted marine microbial communities from Coal Oil Point, Santa Barbara, California, USA - Sample 2 (SPAdes) (version 2) | ecosystem: Environmental > Aquatic > Marine > Oil seeps ...
TTAAAGATTGACGGAGGGAATAATTGGATGACAAAAAGTATGGGAACGGATTATAATTTGAATGATATTCAGTTTATCAATGAAGATAAAGGATGGATTATTGGTGATTCAGGAACTATTTTATACACTTTGGACGGAGGAGAAAGCTGGGTATATCAAGATGTACCTCAAAATGATAATTTTACCGATGTCTATTTCTTAGATGAAAATAATGGCTGGGTTATCAGTGATAGTGCATTGCTTAAAACTATTGATGGAGGAACAAATTGGGAAACTGTAGATTTATCTTTTGATGAAGATACAAATCTGGAAGCTGTATATTTTACTACGGTTACAAATGGTTGGCTTATTGTTGGCGGCGGGTTTAACAGTCAATTGTTTTACACCACTAATGGTGGGCTAACATGGGAATTGTCAAAAGATTTGAATTGGTCAGAAGGTTTTACTGAAATCAATTTCACAGATGCAGATCATGGCTTTTTTGGAGGTGTTCTCCAATATATGCCTGGGTCTTCTGGCATTATCTATAAAACGCAAGATGGTGGACAAACCTGGTATGATATAATTATAGGCGATTATGGTGGAATTAGTGCAATAACATTCATTGATAATTATCATGGGTATATTATTGGATGGATGGATGATTGGGGGATGCCATTGCTGTCTGAATCATTAGACGGGGGTGAAACATGGCAGTACCCTTCAGTAAACGAAATGACGATACTTGAACTAAATGATGTTTGTTTTGGTAATAATGAACACGCTTATATTGTAGGGAATGAAGGATTGATAATGAGCTGGTTAGATCCCGCCGCATACAATGAGGAAGAATATTTTTTAAATCAGACGGAAATAAACAAATTTTATATCTACCCGAATCCCGTTAATTTGATTACAACACTTGGTGGGGAGTTTTCTGAAAATAGTAAAGTCAACATTTGCATATACAATACCTGTGGCATTTGCCTGAAGAGCTGGGAATTCAACACAAATAATTCCAATAAATCAGAATTCACTTTGAATTTGAGTAATCTGCCACCGGGGATATATATGCTTCGTTGCAGCTATGGGGATAAGGTTTTTGCGAAGAAACTGATTAAGCTTTAATAAAAAATCGTAAATTTATTGTCATACCATTCATTCGATGAAACGATACTTCTTATTAAGCTGCCTATTGATTGCATCCGTTATTTCGGTCAGGGCGACCGATTACCAGGTGCAGCTAGATTCGCTGAATGCTTTGCTTGAACATTCAACAGCAATGGAAAAAGCGGATGTTTTGTATCAGCTTGCCAGGCTCACCGCCCCATATGACCAGGTTTTATGCAAAAGTTATATCGACCAGCAACAGGAATTACTTGAAGGAGTTGAGGATGAAATAAGGCTTGGCAACCTATATCACAACAAGGGATTTTATTATTACTACTTGGGTGAATATATTGAAGCACTGGACAATTTCAATAAATCTACGCAACACTTCGAAAAAACGCAGGTACGTGATCAGATTGCCATGAACTACTATTTAACTGTGATGATTATGTTTAATACGGGTAACTTGGAAAAGGGAATGGAGATGGTTAATGTTGCGCTTGAAATGGCTCGACAAAGCGGAGACCCCTGGACCCTGGTTATAGGTCTGTATGGAGTTGGATATTTCTACAACAACTTTTTACGCGATTTCGAAAAGTCAAAAGAATTCAATAGCAAGGCTTATAAAATGACCTTAGATTACAATTTAGCTTCTTCTTTGAAAGGAGGCACCTGCATGGGTTGCGCTATTGCCTACTTTGGGAGTGGGGAAGCAGACACAGCAATTTATTTATCCCATAAAGCAATCCATTATTATCATCCGGAAAAAAATATTGCGGATCAATATATGATGATTCAGGGTTTACATGGAATTGGCTATTTATTTCAAAAGACGAATCAATCCGATAGTGCAAATTATTATTACTCCCTTGCCCTGAACAGGGCAGATGCAATGACAGCTGTATTTGCAAAAGCCTATATTCATAGTTCATTGGGTTCATTAAATCTTGAAACTGGTGATATTAATCAGGCCGTTCAACACTTTAATCAGGTAATTAAAAATGCACTAATAGTCGATTCATTGGGTGTTGGATATCTCAGTAATGAATATGCATATGCCCCTGTGCATGCCTGGGATGTAAGCATTAAGCTGATGGCCCCTCGTATGTTACGTAACTATGCAAAAAATTATTTACTGGATGCTTATGGCCAATTGTCGGTTATTTATGAGAATCGAGGACAGCTTAACAGGTCAATTTATTACCTGAAGAAAAAACATGAAGTTGAACAAACCCTAAATGATATTTCAAAATCAAAAGACTTGGTAGGTTTACAAATAGCTTACGAAACAGAAAGAAAAGACCAGCAGATTACCCTTTTATCTCAGGAAAATGAGTTGAAGGAATTCAGGGTAAAACAGAGCAAGTTTTTTCTTTTCGGATTACTTGGCATTATACTGGTCATCATAGTTGCAGCTATACTATTCATCCGTCAAAATAAATTTAAAGCAGAACAAAATACAATTATCCTTGAGCAACGATTGCTCCGCTCTCAGATGAATCCACATTTCATCTTCAATGCCCTTTCCAACATTTCCAATTTAATCGATAAAAATGACAATATTACGGCTTCAAATTATTTAACAAAGTTTTCACAAATGGTACGCCACATTCTTGAAAGCACGCGAAGCGACTTTATTGAATTTGATCGGGAAGTTGTAAATATCAAGAATTACCTTGCTTTGCAAAAACTGCGGTTTACTGATAAGTTTGACTATAAAATTGAGGTGGATGAAAAAATAGATTCAGAGGGCATCGAAATACCACCGATGCTTATCCAGCCCTTTGTCGAGAATGCCATTGAACACGGAATAAAAACTAAAGAAACTAAAGGAAATATTGATATTCGCTTCAAACTGAATGGAGACCAAATACTTTGTAAGATAGATGATGATGGCGTAGGCAGAACCGTTGCTGGTAGCCAAATCAAAAAAGGTCACACATCAATGGCTACAGAAATTGTTCATGATCGACTTGAAACCTTAGGCAAAAAACTAAAACAAAAATTGAATCTTGAAATTATCGATATGAAAACGGAAACCAATGTTTCACTCGGAACAAGGGTAATAATTGGACTTCCTTACAGGGAGTCTTAGAGTCTTCTAAATATTTCCAGTAATTGTTCCCGCTTTCTAGAGGCAACAGGAATGCGGCTTTCATCAGACATCACCACAAAACCTCCATCAGCTTTTTCAAATCGCTTCGCATGTAGCAGATTAATTAAGTATGACTTGTGCACTCTAAAGAAACCTAAATCAACAAATAATTCTTCATACTCCTTTAAATGTTTGGAAATAAGGATATCATTCTGATTGGTAATGACAAATCTCACATAATTCCCTGAAGAATCACAATGGACGATATCGTCAATATTAACCAAGTGAATATTATCCAAATCCCGTAAAGCAATTTTTTTAAATTTTCCTGATTGGACACTTTCTGATAAGTTGCTTAATTGCTTGTGGTTTTCCTGTGATAACTGACCTGACACTTTCATTACAGCGTCCTTTAGCTCCTGTGGATCAACAGGTTTTAGCAAATAATCAACGGCACTAAAACGAAATGCTTTTAAAGCAAACTCCTCAAAGGCCGTAACAAATATCACTTTAAAATCAATGTTTTCGAAGCGGTTCAATAGATCAAATCCTGTTCCGTCACCCATCCTTACATCCAGGAAAACCAAATCTGGTATTTTCTCCCTAATAATTGATATACCTGATCTAACGCCATTTGCTTCTCCAACTGTTTCAATATTTGGACAGTTCTTAATGAGAAGATTCAACAGTTTTTCCCTGTTGTTCTTTTCATCATCAATTACAACTGCTTTGATCATCGATAACCTGGATTGAATTATCAGCAAATAATTTCTTAAAAGTAATAAAATTCCGAGAAAAAGTTGTTAAAATAATTTGCCTTAATTCATTCCCCGCTCTTCTTTGACGGCTTCGTAAGCTGCATTGAGGCGGGTAAACTTTTCTTCAGCTGCCATTTTTACTTCTTCACCCAGATGACTTACTTTGTCGGGGTGGTATTTTTTAGCCAGTTCACGGTAAGCTTTTTTCAGTTCGTCATCTGAAGCATCAGGTGACACTTCCAATATCTGGTAAGCACTTCCCGTTTCTTTTACAAACATGGCTTTGATCGATTCAAAGTCATTAGTATTGATCCCCATATACCCGGATATGGTGCGAACTACATCAATTTCCTGCATATGAACACTTCCATCAGCCTGCGAGACACCAAACAAGTACTGCACCAACATCATACGCGATGAGTAATCCATAAACTGGCCTATCTGCAAGCCTACCTGCTGCACATCCAGTTGCTTTTTAAGTAACTCGCCGAGAATCTTAATGTACCCACCCGCTTTTTCGGCCCCAAAGTTTGCCCGGTAAAACTCCTTCACATAATTCAATTCCGATTTCTTCACACTACCATCAGCTTTCATTACAGCTGCTGTCAACACCAGCAGTGAAACGGCAAAGTCACCCGGCCGTGTTGTGCCATACGAACCCGGGCCTTTGTTCATTCCATCGTACATGGAACCAAACATAAACCCAAGCATTCCGCCAATAGGGCCTCCAAATGCCCATCCAAGACCTCCCCCAACCCATTTGGCGTAACTATTTCCGGTTTTTTTGTTGGTAGCTTTGCTACCATATGGATTATCATCGGTGCCCTTTTCAGTTTCCCGTTTGGGTCGTTGCCATTTCATGGCATAATAAAGCGCAATTCCAATAAGGATGATGATGAGTAAATACTTCATAAAACAGATAAATGATCTAGTTGGCTAGCCGAGCATGTATTCCTTTTCTTCAAAACTTATTCCAAATGTTTCCAGCTCTTCCAAAACCGGCTTATAAATATCTTCATGAATGGGCAACACAACTCCTTTGTGTTTTATCTTACCTGATATGAGCAGTTTTGTAGCAATTCCCAAGGGCAAACCTACCGTCATTGCCATAGCCGTTTCCTCCTGACTTTTACCCTGAGTAGCCATGGCTGAAACAATCATCTTGTCTTCATTTCCAATGGTATATTTGAACTCGTGCTGCATGATGATCATATCTTTATCCTGCGGATCCATTTTCCATTTCTCTTCCAGCAACTTCTGAAGGATCTGTGCCGGTGTGGCATTTTTCAAACCGATCTTCCGGTCATCAAATATACCCAGCCACTTTAACTTTTCTAAAACAACAGGATCTGCTGCATTCCGGCAATATTCCTGCAATTTAATTTCAACAGGCACATTGGGTTCATATTTCAGAAAAGCATTGATAAAATCACGGTAGGTCATGTTCTCCGAATTTTCCAGAGTAAAACTGTCTTCTGTGCAGCCAAGCTGCACAAATACGTTCCAGGCTTTACTGAAACCAGGCCTCCTGATCGTACCGCGGAACATAGAAGGAATATCCAGCATGTTGTATATCTCCCTATATTTTAATGAGTCCCTGTTGGCATATATCTCAAACTCACCATAATTCAATATTTTCCGGGTAAGCGTGCGGTCAAACAGACGGTGATACGGAATGTATTTGTATCTGCCGTTATGGATAAACAGAGAAACGCCCGAACCGGCAACAACTACATTTCTGGGATTCCATGTAAATTTATAGTTCCACGGATTGTTATCATACTCAGGTGCAACAAGGCCTCCGGTGAACGAATAGAACGAGTTTAATTTACCCCCATCTTTCTTGATCCTGTTTATTACGTTCATGGCCGACATATGATCGATCCCCGGGTCAACACCCAGTTCCATCATAATGGGTATATTGGCTTTAGCAGCTTTCTCTTCCAGAGCTTTTATTTCATCCGTTGCATATGATGCTGTAAGCATTGGCTTACGTAGGTCAATGCACTTCTCGGCAACCAGATGATGCATCCGTGCAGGAAGCATAGAGATAACCACATCAGCCTTGGCAATTGTCCGCCAGCTTTCCATATCATCGTTAATGTCGAAAACTTCGGATAAACCATTCGGATGACCATTTACTTTTCTTTTTGCCATTTTTTCGTTGATATCACCAACCGTGATATGCCAGTCATTCTGAACGGCATTCTCAAGAAGATAAGTGATCAGGCTATTGGTGGACATTCCTGCTCCGAGAATTAAAATATTTTTCATTATATATGGTTTTAATTCATTAAATGTTACAAATACTCCTTTAAATATTTATAATCCGGCGTTAACTCTCCTTTGTATAAAATCATGGCTCTTTTAAGTGGTGCCGGGATATCAAGTTTGTCAAAGGGAACATCAAGATTTGCCTGTAACAGGTCGGGCAGAAATCCGATTAGTGCATCACTAAAAGTTTGGGACGACTCACGGGGCAACTCACTGGGTAAGATATCCACCCCCATAATAAGCAAACCCTCTCCCTCAAAACCCATAGCCGGCTTGCGCGTAAACGGATTATAAACGAAAACAGGATCTTCTATCTCTGTTCCTTTGTGCAGTGCTTCTATTGAGCCGTCCGGGTCACAGGTAACATCTCCTATAACTGTTAGTTTCGGGGTTCCCTTTTCAAACAATTTCTCCAGGTAATCCTTTGTTATAATCCTGGGATAGCGGGCATCCCAATACATACAATTCATCAACACCGTTAAGTGAGGCACATACTGTTCAAACTGTGATTCAAATCGCTCCGGATGATTGTAGTACTCTTGCAGATCAAATGCTTTTGACGGATCTAAAGGTTTAGACAGATCTTCTTCTTTAAAAACGGTTTTATAGATAACTTTTTTGGAAAGATTATGTTTAGATAAGCGGATCGCCAACTGATCAGGTTCTATCTCCTCTACCGGGAGCAAATCGAGTATTTCCTGCGCACCCCCGGATACATTTCCGTATCCGGTTAAACCAATCACCAGTGGCGAAATGCTTTCAGGCAAACCGTTCTCTTTAATAAATTTTCCCACCTCCTTTACAACGACCTTTGCCTCATCCAGTGAGTTGTAATGATGTGTTTGTTTTATCTTTAAAAAAGGTGTTTCCAGTCCTATTCTCTGCCACCTTTGACCCAGCGACCACAACGAATTAATCATTCCGGACAGACCGGCAAAACGACCGAAGAAAATAAGCCGCCTCCCCTGGTCGTCTTCTATTTTTTCATAATCAATCAAGTTGGCTCCTGAATCAATAATGTTCTGCAGCAGAGGCATATTATACGCCTGTCCTTTTATGGTATGGCTGAAGAATATGTAGGTCTTATCCTTTTTGAAATAACCTACAGGCATTTCCTTTACACCAAGGATGATATCAGGGTCAGTAATCTCATCGACAAGTACAGCCCCAGCGGCGACAAACTCCTCATCTGTAAAAACACGTTTTTCCGACCTGACCACTTCAACTTCCACACCGCTGTCAATCAATTGTTTCACATGATCCGGAACCAGGGCAACCCTGCATTCCATCTTGTATTTATCTTCGTAGCGTATCCCAATTTTATGCATAATTCTTCCTCTTAAAATGGAGAAACAAACTTATAAAATAAACCTTCCGATACCCAATAAACTACTAAATAATATTTACTTAACTGTTGACATGAAAAGTAGGGTGAATTCTTCTTTATAATTACTTCTTACGTTATTTTTTAACAGATGAATCTCTGCCTATGAATAAGTATCAAACAGTAAAACCATCTCTTTCTTCTATTCCATTGACAGTCCCCCTTTTTCAGGCAAATATATAATCGATCTGAAATTGCAAACGTTTGCAGGAAAACTCTCTTAATTTAACTTAAAATACAGGCCATATAGCCTTTTATTTCTTACTTTTGCACACTTGAAAAATCAGAGCTTAAGTTTAATAAAACAGAAATAAGATGGCTAAAAAAAAGCACGTTTATTCTTTCGGTGATAAAAAAGCCGAGGGTAATGCAAAAATGAAAAACCTGCTGGGTGGCAAAGGCGCTAACCTTGCTGAAATGAACCTTATTGGTGTCCCAGTACCTCCGGGCTTCACTATTACAACAGAAGTTTGCACCCTCTATAACGAAAAAGGACAGGACCATGCAGTAGCCCTGATCAAAGAAGATGTGGAAGCTGCGATGGCTGAAGTCGAAAATATCATGGGCACTAAATTTGGCAACAACGAGAATCCGTTACTGATGTCGGTACGTTCGGGAGCCCGCGCTTCCATGCCGGGAATGATGGACACAGTCCTCAACCTCGGACTTAACGATGAAGCAGTTGCCAGTATTGCAAAAAGAACGGGAAATGAGCGCTTCGCATGGGATTCATACCGCCGTTTTGTTCAGATGTACGGCGATGTTGTACTGGGCATGAAACCGGTATCCAAAGAAGATGCTGATCCTTTCGAAGAGATCATCGATCAGATGAAAGAAGAGAAAGATGTATTGCTGGATACTGATCTAGCGACAGACGACTTGAAAGAGTTGGTAAAAAGGTTTAAAAATGCAGTAAAAAAACAAACTGGTCACGATTTTCCTACCGATCCGTGGGAACAGTTATGGGGATCGATAATGGCTGTATTTGACAGCTGGATGAACGAAAGGGCCATCTACTATCGTAAAATGGAAAAAATCCCTGACGAATGGGGAACAGCTGTCAATGTCCAGGCAATGGTTTTCGGTAATATGGGTGACAACTCTGGCACCGGCGTTGCTTTCACACGTGATGCTGCCACCGGAGAGAATATATTTAACGGTGAATACCTGATCAATGCTCAGGGTGAAGATGTCGTGGCAGGTATCCGTACGCCACAGCAAATCACACTGGAGGGTTCAAAACGCTGGGCCAAACTGGCACACGTAGATGAAAAAACACGCGCCGAAAAATATCCTTCGCTGGAAGAGGCCATGCCGATGATTTATCAGGATCTTTTTGAGGTACAGGATAAACTCGAAAAACATTACCGCGACATGCAGGACCTGGAGTTCACAATTCAAGATGGCAAATTATGGATGCTGCAAACAAGAAGTGGCAAACGTACCGGTGCTGCGATGGTGAAAATAGCCATGGATATGCTGAAAGAAAAACTGATCAGCAAAGAAGAAGCTTTGATGCGTGTTGATCCGGAAAAACTTGATGAACTATTGCATCCTGTATTTGACACAAAGGCGATAGAAGACGCCAAAGTAATGACCAAGGGATTGCCCGCCTCACCGGGAGCTGCTACAGGACAGATCGTTTACCACGCCGAAGACGCAGAAGCCTGGGCAGAAAAAGGAAAGAAAGTAATTTTAGTACGTGTCGAAACATCGCCCGAAGATCTGGCAGGAATGAATTCGGCAGAAGGCATCCTTACCGCCCGCGGCGGAATGACCTCACATGCTGCGGTAGTAGCACGCGGAATGGGGAAATGCTGCGTGTCAGGCGCCGGTGGCGTTAGAATAGATTACAAAGCCCGTACCATTGAGATGGAAGGCAAAGTTTATAAAGAAGGAGATTTTATTTCATTGAATGGATCAACCGGAGAAGTGTATGACGGGCAAATCAAAACTGTAGATCCCGAGTTGAGTGGCGACTTCGGTAAACTGATGAAACTGGCCGACAAGAAAGCTAAATTACTTGTCCGCACAAACGCTGATACGCCTCATGACGCGCAGGTAGCCCGTGATTTCGGCGCACAGGGAATCGGCCTGTGCCGTACCGAACACATGTTCTTTGGTGATGAAAAGATCATTGCCATGCGTGAAATGATTCTTGCCGAAGACGAAGAAGGCCGGAGAGAAGCGCTTGACAGGTTATTACCCATGCAACGGGAAGACTTTGAAGGTATTTTCGAAGCTATGAAGAATCTCCCTGTTACGGTTCGCTTATTGGATCCTCCTTTACACGAATTTGTTCCGCACGACCCGAAAGGCCAGAAAGAAATGGCAGAAGTAATGGGCGTTGCACCTAAAGTGATCAAAGAAAAAGTTGAAGAACTTTCGGAATTTAATCCAATGCTCGGACACCGCGGTTGTCGTTTAGGAAACACCTATCCTGAAATTACCGAAATGCAAACCCGCGCTATCATCGAAGCTGCCTTAAATCTTAAGAAGCGCAAGATCAAAGCGCATCCTGAAATAATGATTCCCTTAACAGGCACTTATCAGGAGATGAAGATGCAAGAAGACATTGTTAGGGCTACTGTCAATCAGGTTTTTGAAGAAAGAGGTGATAAGATCGATTACCTTGTAGGCACCATGATCGAGATTCCGAGAGCAGCACTGACGGCAGATGAGATTGCCAAATCAGCTGAATTCTTCTCTTTTGGCACAAACGACCTTACGCAAATGACCTTTGGTTATTCGCGGGATGATGCCGGAAAATTCCTCCCGATATACATCGAGAAAGGCATCCTTAAAAACGATCCTTTCCAGGTGCTTGATCAGGAAGGCGTTGGCCAACTGGTCGAAACTGCCGTTAAAAAAGGAAAGAAAACCCGCAAAAAGATCAAGTTGGGTATCTGCGGCGAACATGGGGGCGAACCCAGTTCTATTGAGTTTTGTCACCGTGCCGGATTGCACTATGTCAGCTGCTCTCCGTATCGCGTTCCGATAGCACGGCTTGCTACGGCACAGGCTGTTATTATGAATAAAAAAAGTTGGAAGAAGAAAAACTAACAGCAGATTCTGAATTATTAACAAAGTCATATGTGAAATTTCGCATATGACTTTGTTCTTTTTAAGGCATAAATTCGTAAAATTGCAATTCAAACCTAAATTTTAAATCTTTAACAAATAACCAATGGCAGCAGACTTAAATAAGATCAAAAAAGATCTCGAAAATTATGGAATTACTAACGTCAGGGAAATTATCCATAATCCCTCCTATAATTTTCTTTTTGAAGAAGAGTTAAAACCTGATCTGGAAGGTTTCGAAAAAGGACAATTGACAGAACTTGGGGCTGTAAATGTAATGACCGGAAGATTTACAGGCCGCTCTCCTAAAGATAAATATATTGTGTACGAAGGAAAAGCCATTGATACGGTATGGTGGGCCGAGCAAGCCAAATCATCCGACAACAAACCCATCGACAATGGCACATGGAAAAAACTATACGATATAGGCGCGGAGCAGTTGACCGGCAAAAGATTATTTGTTGTGGACGGCTATGCTGGCGCTAACGAGAACTCGCGTTTGAAAGTCCGTTTTATTTTGGAAGTTGCCTGGCAGGCTCACTTTGTTAAAAATATGTTCATCCGGCCGACTGAGGAAGAACTTACCTCATTTGAACCTGATTTCGTTGTGTTAAACGCAGCTAAAACAACAAACCCCGACTGGAAAAGCATGAAAAGAACGGATGGTGTTCCGTTCAACTCAGAAGTATTTGTCGCTTTTAATTTAACCGAGGGAAGAGCCGTTATTGGTGGAAGCTGGTACGGTGGCGAGATGAAGAAAGGCATCTTTTCGATTATGAATTATTACCTACCGCTAAAAGGCATTGCTGCCATGCACTGCTCTGCCAACTTAGGAAAAAATGGGGATACAGCTATTTTCTTCGGACTTTCCGGAACCGGAAAAACGACACTTTCAACCGATCCGAAGCGCGCTTTGATCGGGGATGATGAACACGGATGGGACGATGACGGAATTTTTAATTTTGAAGGTGGCTGTTATGCCAAAACTATTCATCTGGACAAAGAAAGCGAACCGGATATTTACAATGCCATTAAGCGTGATGCTCTTCTGGAAAATGTAACCGTTGACGAAAACGGAAAAATTGATTTTGAAGACGGGTCGGTAACACAAAATACAAGGGTTTCCTACCCAATTTACTATATTGAAAACATTGTTAAACCTGTGTCGAAAGCAGGCCCGGCCAAAAAAGTAATCTTTTTAACTGCCGACGCATTCGGCGTGATGCCCCCGGTATCCAAACTAACACTTGAACAAACACAGTACCATTTCCTTTCAGGATTTACGGCCAAACTCGCCGGCACCGAAGTGGGCGTGACAAAGCCGCAACCTACATTTTCAGCATGTTTTGGAGCGGCCTTCCTGACACTGCACCCCACCAGATACGGAAAAGAATTGATAAAAAGAATGGAAGAAAACGGTGCGGAAGCATACCTGGTAAATACCGGATGGAACGGAACGGGAAAACGTATCTCAATTAAAGATACCAGAAGTATTATTGACGCCATCCTGGATGGGTCCATTGAAAAAACAGAGACTAAATTCATTCCTGTATTTAACCTTGAAGTACCTACAAGTCTTCCCGGTGTCGATCCGGGCATCCTTGATCCACGTGACACATACGATGACCCGGCGGTTTGGGATGAAAAAGCTAATGACCTTGCCAAACTCTTTATTGAGAATTTTGAACAATATACCGATAACGAACAGGGAAAAGCATTGGTTGTTGCCGGACCTCAACTTTAGAACCAAAAATCAATCAGTATATATGGGCTTCCGTTTGCGGGAGCCCTTTTTTATTTCATGCGAAAAAGTCACGAGGTTTATCTTCTCAGATAACCCGCGCTTGCTTTTCGCTGCTGAATTTCGTATCTTAACGGTGTCAATTAAAACTGAGAAGCTATGCAAACTTACCTACTTCTTACCAAGCTGGCACCCGAAGCCAACGAGCAGTTAAAAGACCGGGGCAGAACCAGCCACGAATGGTACAATCAAGTTAAAAAGGAATGCCCCGATGTTAAATTTATTGCTCATTACGCTTTACTGGGGCAGTATGATTTCCTGGATATTTACGAGGCTCCTGATGAGGAAACAGCCACAAAAATATCTATGATCAGCAGGATGGGCGGAGCCCTCTACGCCGAAACGCTCATCGCTATGGAACATAAAAAGTTTATTGAACTGGTGAATTCGATGGGCTCTTAAAATTCGAAATGATAGCTGATGGAAATACTCCTTGGTTTGGGGTTCGACATGTCGATCAGGTTTTAAGCACTGCCTTGTGCCAGTGCTCAAGGTATTTCTTAACGTGTTTTTTATCCATCTTAGGATTGAATTTCCGCTCCAATGTCCATTGTTTCTCCAATGCGGGAATATCCTTCCAGTAGCCCGTGTTCAGACCGGCCAGGTAAGCAGCACCCAACGAAGTGGTTTCTAGAATGGCAGGCCGCTGGACCGTTTTTTGTAGAATGTCCGCCTGGAATTGCATCAGGAAATTATTGGCAGAGGCCCCCCCGTCAACACGGATACTTTTAATCTTCACCCCGATGTCCTGCTCCATAGCATGGAACACATCATAGCTTTGATAGGCAACCGACTCCAAAGCGGCACGGGCAATGTGCTCTTTCTTGGTTCCCCGTGTTATACCTGTGATAATACCTTGTGCATGCTGATTCCAGTGGGGAGCTCCCAGGCCTGTAAACGCAGGAACAAAATAGACTCCGTTGTTGTCCGAAGTATTTTTTATCATGGTTTCCACTTCCGCTGTTTCTTCAAAAAAATCCAGTTCGTCACGCAGCCATTGCACTACCGCACCACCCACAAACACACTTCCTTCGAGCGCGTATGTTACCTTATCTCCAAGCTTCCAGGCAATTGTTGTGATCAGCCGGTTACTGGACATAGCTGGCCGATTGCCAATGTTCATCATCAGAAAACACCCGGTTCCGTATGTGTTTTTAGCCATCCCCTGATCCATACACATCTGCCCGAACAATGCCGCCTGCTGGTCGCCTATCAACCCGGCAATGGGAATCTCGGAGTTTAAAACAGAAGCTGTCGTTTTAGCAATTATTTTGTCGTTGGAAACTACTTCCGGAAGCAGTCCGGCAGGAATATCAAAAAGTTTCAGCAACTCTTCGTCCCATTTCATTGTACTGATGTTGAACAACATGGTGCGAGAAGCATTGGTTACGTCGGTCACATGCGTGCGACCGTGTGTCAGGTTCCATACCAGCCAGGTATCTACTGTTCCGAATGCCAGCTCTCCTTTGGCTGCACGGCGCCTTGCTCCTCTTACGTTATCGAGTATCCATTTTATTTTTGTTGCCGAAAAGTAGGCGTCTATCTCTAAACCTGTCTTTTGTTTTACAAGCTCGCCGTAACCATTCTTTTTCAACTGTTCGCACATCCCTGCTGTGCGGTGGTCTTGCCAAACAATCGCATGATATACCGGTTTTCCCGTAGCTCTGTCCCAAATGATGGTTGTTTCTCTCTGATTGGTAATGCCAATGGCAGCAATTTCCTCCGGCTGGACACCAAACCTGGCGATCACCTCCGAAGCCACACCAATCTGCGATGACCAAATGTCCATCGGATCATGCTCTACCCACCCAGGTTGCGGAAATATCTGCCGGTATTCTTTCTGGGCTATCGAACATATGTCACCGTGTTCATTATAAATGATCGCTCTTGAACTTGTTGTTCCCTGGTCAAGGGACAGAATATATTTTTCAGTCATAAGTTAACATCCATTCTATCTTCAAAAATAAGTGTTTTAATTAAATCTTTTACGTTTAGCTCTCCCTGCTTAATTGTCTTATTTTTGCCATCAGAAAATACGCATGAATTTCAAACTAACATCTGATTATAAACCGACAGGTGACCAGCCTGAAGCTATCCGGCAGCTTGTGGAAGGTCTGCAGCGCGGCGACAGAGCGCAAACATTACTGGGAGTCACCGGATCGGGCAAAACATTTACTATTGCCAATGCTTTGGCCAGAGTGAACCGACCGGCACTTGTACTAAGCCACAACAAAACACTGGCTGCACAGTTATACGGTGAGTTCCGGCAATTTTTTCCGGAAAACAAGGTGGAATATTTTGTTTCGTACTACGATTACTACCAGCCTGAAGCATTTATTCCGGTAACCAATACTTATATTGAAAAGGACCTCTCCATCAACGAGGAAATTGAAAAGTTAAGGTTGAGCACAACATCCTCATTGCTTTCAGGACGCCGGGATATTATTGTCGTTTCCTCCGTTTCATGTATCTACGGCATCGGAAATCCTGATGATTTCACAAACAATGTGGTTACTCTTCTGAAAGGAATGAAACTGAGCAGGAATAAGTTTCTGCGCGACCTGGTCAATGCTCTTTATTCGCGCAACGAAGTTTCGCTCGAGCGAGGCAATTTCCGGGTAAAGGGTGATACCGTGGATGTCTTCCCGGGCTATGCCGACTATGCTTACCGTATTATATTTTGGGGTGATGAGGTTGAGAACCTGGAGATGATTGACGCGCTGGAGGGAAAAATGATCGAATCGAGAGAAGAGATAGCTATATACCCGGCCAATATTTTTGTCACTTCCCAGGATAAGATGAAATCAGCGCTCAGGGATATCCAACTCGATATGGCCCGGCAGGTTGCCTACTTTAAGGAAATGGGACATCACCTGGAAGCTAAACGGCTGGAAGACCGGGTGACCTACGATGTAGAAATGATGCGTGAATTGGGCTATTGTTCGGGCATTGAAAATTATTCGCGGTATTTTGATGGCCGCGCACCCGGAACCCGGCCTTTTTGCCTGCTGGATTATTTCCCGGATGATTACATTACGATAATCGATGAGAGCCATGTGACCATTCCGCAGATCAGAGGTATGTACGGCGGCGACAGGTCGAGGAAACAGAATCTTGTAGAATATGGTTTTAGACTGCCGGCTGCCATGGACAACCGTCCTTTAAAGTTTGACGAGTTTGAAGAGCTGACAGGACAGACCGTTTATGTGAGTGCCACACCTGCCGATTATGAACTGCAACAGTCAGAAGGCATTGTTGTAGAGCAACTGATACGGCCAACAGGACTTCTTGACCCCATCATCGAAGTCAGGCCCAGCATCAACCAGATTGACGACCTGCTGGACGAGATTGATAAGACGATTAAAAGGAACTACCGTGTTCTGGTGACAACCCTTACCAAAAGGATGGCTGAAGAGCTTAGTAAATACCTGATCCGACTGAACATAAAAACCCGGTACATCCATTCGGATATTGATACACTTGATCGAGTGGAGATTATGCGCGACCTCCGGCTCGGTAATTTTGATGTTTTGGTAGGTGTCAACCTGCTGCGGGAAGGACTCGACCTTCCGGAAGTTGCCCTGGTAGCCATACTGGATGCTGACAAAGAAGGGTTTTTACGTTCAGAAAGATCGCTGACGCAAACGGCTGGAAGAGCAGCACGTAACCTGGACAGCAAAGTGATTATGTATGCCGACAAAATGACCCATTCGATGGAAAGAACTATTGAGGAAACCAACAGGAGAAGAGAGAAACAGCTGAAATACAATACGGAGCACGACATTACGCCCAGAGCCATTATCAAATCCACCGATTCCATAATGGGACAGACTGCCGTAGCCAAAGTTAAGTACGAGGAAGACACCTATTACGAGAACCAGGAAAACAGTATAGCCGCCGACCCGGTAGTACACTACATGAGTGCCGAAGCCCTGCGCAAAGCCATCGAAAAAAATAAAAAAGAGATGCAAGCAGCTGTGAAAGAGCTGGACTTTATTGAAGCTGCCCGTCTCCGTGATGAAAATACAGAGCTCGAAAAACTCCTGCAAAAGCGAGAATGAGTTGCCTGCTGCTATTTCCCCTGCTTAATAAGTTCTCCTGACCCCGTATTATGTTCAATGATCACCGGATCACCTGAATAATATACGTTCCCACTCCCACTGATAGAAACATCCAGAAAACTAGTAACTGTAATGGTTATATTACCCGATCCTTCTGAAATAACAATACATGAGTCGCTAACCGCATTGCCTGCGTATACGTTTCCGGAGCCCGTAACGGAAATGATTGATTGTACAGCACTTCCGGCCAGATTCGCATCACCCGAGCCCTGGGAGTCAATAACAAAAGCTTGTACATTGAATGAACTGTTAACGGGCCCCGATCCCAGACTTTCAATTTTGTAATAGTCGCGATTAATACCATTTGCTACCAGTTTACCAGAACCAAACAGGCTAAACTCATAACAATTTGGGGCCATAAGCGTCACTTCAGGTGTTGCAGTTGCATGATAACAATCATCATTTGTTACAGCTATTGAAAGTACTTGTGCAGTTATATTGGTTGCGATCAGAGGTACTATATTGGATTCGGCAAATACATCAGCCCTTGCTTCGGTGCCGGTAGAATAATAAATATCAGCATCGTTATAAACCTGCACCGAATTGTAAGCCTCCAGGTATCGGGTTTCCTGCACAAAATCACCATTACCATCAATACATTTCTTTTCTTTTTTGCAGGCAGTAACTGTTAAAAGCAACATAGTCGTTAGAAAGAAAACTTCAAACCTCAGATTTTTGTTTATCATTTTTTCTTTTTTAGTGGTAAAGTTACTACATCTTACCCGAAATTTACAAATATGATACATATCATGTTTCCAAATTTCAATCCGGTTGAGGGAAGCTGATTTTATCGCTATTATTGCTCTTACTTTAAGAAGATTAAAAATGGAGAAAAAAGAATTTAACAAAGGAGAGGTCAGCCGGCTGGATACAAGTATTGAATATAATGAAGGCGCTGTTGTCAGCCGTACGGTTTTAAACAAGGAAACAGGAACGGTTTCACTGTTTGCGTTTGACAAGGGACAATCATTAAGTGAACATACAGCCCCTTTTGACGCCTTGGTTCAGGTGCTGGACGGCACAGCTGTGATCGTTCTGGACAAGAAACCATTTGAGGTGAAGCAAAATGAAATGATCATCATGCCGGCTGATATACCACATGCTGTTGAGGCACGCGAGAGGTTTAAGATGTTGCTAACAATGATCAAGTCGAAATAGCCTAAAAGCCTTTGAATATTCTTGCCTGAGATACGCCCGGCGCCTCAACCTGCAGATCGAGGAAATAACCGAAAGGCGTCTGGTCACAGTTGTAATCGGCGTTTTTCATCCTGGCTTCTACCCTGTCGAACAGCTCTTTGGTAAAATGAGGGTTGGCCTTCGATTCGGATAAATGGGCGAACGAGTGCAGGATCACGTAGCGTGTGTTGTTTTTCTTGGCCGCCCATTTCAGGTTCTTTACCATTTTGGTTTCTGCCCTTTTCATATCTTCCATATCCTTCTCTTCGGCATGGATAAACGCCACCAGTGCCTTTTCAAACACATTACCTTCCTTCACTTCTTCAAAGTCATCCAGGGTCCTCACCGTGGGACGGTAACCAAACTTATCACAATAGATCATTAACAGCTTCATGTGTATATTTTTTTCAAAGTTAATTGAATTTCTCCCGGTACATCATTCCGGTTTCTTTCTCTGGTCTTTCTTTTCAGATATTTTCTTTTTTTCTTTCAATCGTTTTTCTTTGGAAGCTTTTGGTGGTTTTGTCGGTTTTCTTTTTTTTTCCGGTTTCAAAACTTCATTTATCAATGACATAAACCTTTCGAATACGATCTCTTTATTTTTCGCCTGGCTACGTGTTTCATCACATGACAAAGAAAGCCAGCCATCTTTTGATATTCTGTTTTTCAATTTATTCCGAATAATGGCTTTTTGCTCTTCGGCCAACACTTCGCTCCCATCCACGTCAAAGAGCAACTCCACCTTTGTGGACACCTTATTTACGTGCTGTCCTCCTGCCCCGCTGCTACGACTTGTACGGTATTTTACTTCTGCTTTCAGTCCCGGCTTCATTCGATCAAAGTTAGAAACAAAAATCAACTCTGCAAAGTGACTATCATAAAAACGTTCCCCTTATTTTCAGTAGATATATTTTATTTCAATAATATTTACTTGTAACTTTACCGCATCTGACATTTCCATATTTAACATTAAAATAACTCATCATGAAATCAGCTATTTTATTTACAAAATTCATTCTTCTCCTCTTACTTATTCCCGGTTTTTTAGGAGCACAAGATATTCAGAGTTCTTTGACAGATGCTATCAGAAATAATGATGTTGATGCTGTTAAATTAGCGCTGGATAATGGTGCCGGCCCAAACATACTGAGTTCATTCGGTGCTACTCCTCTCATACAGGCAGCCTGGACAGGTAATATGGAAATTATCAAACTGCTGGTTGCGAAAGGCGCTGATCTCAACCTGACCACAAAAGAATTTGGTTGCCCGCTATTTGCTGCTGCCGCACAGGGAAGAATGGAACCTGCAAAGTATTTTATTGCCAACAAAGCGGATTTGAATTGTCAGGACAAAAACGGTAAAACACCGCTTATGATTGCCATATATAACGGCCATCCTGATGTGGCAAAATTATTGATAAATGACGGCGCAGATGTTAATGTCATAGGTGAAGCTGATTGGACAGCCTTATTTTTTGCAACCATGCGGAATGACACTGAAAGTTTAAAAAAACTTATTGAAGCAGGAGCCCATGTTAACATTAAGGCTAACGATGGCGAAACGCCTTTGCATTTAGCAACTGAACAGGGATATGACGAAGCCGTTGACTTACTTAAGAAAGCCGGAGCCAAATAGAAATTTTATAAAAATCATCAAATCGAAACATGAACAGTCCCCTCGCTGAAAAACTCCGGCCCAACTCCCTTGACGATTATATCGGTCAGGAGCATTTGGTAGGTAAAAACGCTATTCTGAGGAGAAGCATTGAAACGGGCAACATTCCATCAATGATTTTGTGGGGGCCTCCAGGCGTAGGAAAAACGACACTGGCACATATTATATCCCAAACCCTTGACCGTGAGTTTTACACCCTTAGCGCGGTCAACTCAGGTGTTAAAGATGTCCGTAATGTAATTGACAAAGCAGGCATGTTCGGCGGTTCGGTTATCCTGTTTATCGATGAAATACACCGCTTCAGTAAATCACAACAGGATTCATTGCTCGGAGCTGTCGAAAAAGGAATCATAACCCTGATTGGAGCGACTACGGAAAACCCGTCATTCGAAGTGATATCACCGCTGCTTTCACGTTGCCAGGTATATATTTTACAACCGCTTTCTAAAGAGCATCTGGATAAATTATTGCACAGCGGTATTCAGCTGCTGGAGCAGGAATTGGGTATAAAAATAGATGCCAAAGAAACAGAGGCGTTGTACAGAATATCTGGTGGTGATGCACGAAAGCTATTCAACGCTTTGGAACTCTTCGTATATCAGGAAAAAGTTCATAAGAAAAAGATTGTCATCGAGAATGATGCAGTGCTTACTACCATCCAGGAAAACATGGTGATGTACGACAAAAAAGGGGAAATGCACTACGACATCATTTCCGCTTTTATCAAATCGTTACGCGGAAGCGACCCGAACGGGGCTGTATACTGGCTGGCACGGATGGTTGAATCGGGGGAGGACCCCAAATTTATTGCCCGTCGTATGTTGATCCTGGCTTCCGAAGACATCGGCAATGCCAATCCCAATGCCCTGCTGCTTGCCAACACTTGTTTTGATGCGATAAGCAAGATCGGCTGGCCCGAGAGCCGCATTATTTTATCTCAAACAGCCATTTACCTGGCAAATTCGCCGAAAAGCAATGCCGCTTACATGGCCATAAAAGAAGCCCAGGGAGTAGTGAAAAAAACCGGCAACCTGCCTATCCCGCTGCATCTGCGCAACGCCCCTACGAAACTGATGAAAGAAATCGGGTACGGTGAGAATTACAAGTATGCCCACCAGTACGATGGTAACTTTGTTGAGCTGGAATTCCTGCCGGATAAATTGAAAGGAACGATATTCTATGAACCGGGAAATAATCCGCGGGAAAACGATACCCGGAAGACGATGAAAAAACGATGGAAAAATAAATACAACTACTAATGGCCGATGTAGGAAAAATCAACAAACTTACCGTAGTTCGAAAAGCGGAACACGGAATTTACCTGTCGGGCGACAGACAAAGCGATATTTTGATGCCCAAAGCATATGTACCTGATCATTGCGCGATCGATGATGAACTTGACGTGTTCGTGTACAGGGATTCGGAAGACCGGATCATTGCAACTACCCAAACGCCGCTGGCTATGGTGGGGGACTTCGCCTTTCTGAAAGTCGTTGGCACTACCCCTGTAGGAGCTTTTCTTGACTGGGGACTGCAAAAGGACCTCCTGGTTCCCTTCAAGGAACAAAGGTACCGCATGAAGGAAGGCCAGTCATACGTGGTTTTTATATATCTTGATGAAGATACGGATCGTGTGGCAGCATCATCGAAACTTAATAAATTCTTAAACTATGAGCCTGCGGCGTACAGTGAAGGAGAAGAGGTAAGCCTGTTGATTTTTGAAAAAAACGATCTGGGTTACCAGGCCATCATTAACAATGCGCATGCCGGGATGATTTACGAAAATGAAGTGTTTCAGCCGGTTCAAATCGGTCAACAGCTTACAGGATTTGTCAGCAAAATAAGGAGTGACGGCAAGATTGATTTGGCGCTTCAAAAAACCGGGTACAAAAATATTGACCCTATTATAACACTTATCCTCAACTACCTGAAAGAGCATGACGGAAAGATGAACATAACAGACAAGAGTGAACCCGAACTAATTCATGCTACTTTCGGTATCAGTAAGAAGAATTTTAAAAAGGCGCTTGGAGCTTTGTACAAGGAAAAGATCATTGATATAGGCAAGGATTTCATCAAACTAACATAAAACAACATCTAATGAGTAGTTACACAGATAAGATCATCGAACATTCGTATGAATATGCCAGCAACCTTTTAAAAGATACGGGCGCTATCTATCCGTTTGGCGCCTTTATTGGCCGTGAAGGGCATGTGCATCCTCTTGAGTTCGATTACGACAAAAAAAATATGCCTACCAATGAAAAGGTTATCGAAGCACTGACAAAATACTGCCGTGAGGAGATGGAAAACGAAAACATACTGGCGTACGGGTTAACATATGAAGCTTCTGTTCAATTGGAAAAAGATGGTGACTTTATTGAAACATTTGCTATTGACATCATTACCGGCAAGGATGAAGAGTTACCGGTTTACTATTATCCGTATAGGATTAGTGAAAACAAAGAAGTAATTTTTAATGAACCTTTTGCGGTTAAAAGATCCTGATAAAACTACTCATGTCTGTATGACCAAACCATCAAACCGATAGCCGCAAGTAAAGAAGCTATAGCTAAGCTGAAGGTTAACGTAAATCCGAACAGTTCGTAAAAAGCCACACCAAAAAGTGGCGCCACCAACGCCCTGGCTCCTGTCAGCGACAGATGCAGCGACTGATAAGTCCCGGCCTCTTCGGGCTTACAGAAATACGCCGATCCTATATTCCACAGCAAGACCATTGTAGCTGCAAATACTCCATGGAAAACCACATAGAAGATCAGCATATAATAAATGGAAATATCGTAAACCTCAAACGAAGCCGGAAAAAATGTGGTCATCATGATAAAGAAGATGTACAAGACGATGGAGGCATATGTAATAACGGCGAATTTGCGCGGATCCATATTACCTAACATTTTCCCGAAAACAGGAAGCAGCACAATGGCCAGTATGTTGTACGCATTCCTGTAAAAAGCCACGCTGGCATAGTTCAGGTTGAGGTGTTCGTAAAAGTAAATGGTGATCACCGTCACTGAGATCATAAACGAAAATCCGTACAGCATAAAACCCATTTCAAAATGGCGGTACGGTATATTAGACGCCAGTATCCGTTTCATCTCCTTTATTGATTGCTTAACAGACTGAAAGATTGTTTGCCGGATTATGCTGTATTCCTGATCGGGGTAACTTATTTTTGAAAGTACGCCTACGGAGAGAACACCAAGCATACCAATAGCAGGCAACACATAAATAAAAGCGAAGTTATCGAAGTCAAGCAGGTAGCCGTATAAAAAAGTAACTACCAGCATAATAATCTTGTTCAGCGACGTGGCATAGCTGTATAGTTTACCAAAATTCCGGTGGCGGTAATTTATTTTCAACAGGTAATTGATATTGGGATAAATGACCATATTACCCGAAAAATAAATCATGAATAGCCCCAGAAATATGTAGTGATAGTAATTATTTGCCAGCATCTCTTCTCTGCTGCCGGGAAAAAGCAGGATCAGCAGCAGCGGCATCCGTGTCAGCACAGCAACAACACGTAAAAGTCTTTTCCGTTTGCGTATACGTTTCAGGAACTCATTAACGAACACCAGGAACAGGAACACCACCATGCTGAACTGGAATAAGAATCCAAGTTGGTAATTGGAACCATGCAGACTTTTTATAAAAACAAACTCGTTCAACGCCAACACCCCCAGCACAATCCCTTCAATTGTCATATACAACGCATGGAGGCGAAACGTTTTCCGTTCGCTTGCATTCAATTCCAAGTGATGCAACAGTTGTTTCATGACGGCAAAAGTAAACGCAATTTAACAACAAGCAACAGAATATTTACCTGTAATCTTATCCGCTTCCATACATTTTAATACCTTTATGCGGTAATTCGGAATCCGATTCACGAATTCTTAACATACTGATTATCATGAATCTATTGCTTACTTTTATTTTTATCATTTTTGCTTTTCCTATAGGAATTCTTCCTTTCCGGGTCCTTTATTTCTTTTCCGATATCATTTACCTGATTTTATATTACATTGCAGGTTACCGAAAATCTGTTGTAACTCAGAATATAAAAGATAGTTTTCCTGACAAAAGTGAAGCGGAAATAAAACAACTGATCAGATTGAGTTATAAAAATCTTGCTGATGTGATCGTGGAAGGTTTTAAGGCTTTTACGATGTCAGACCGGCAAATCATAGAACGGCACAAAGTCCTCAACTCTGATATTCTGGATCAGGTACAAAACAATAATAGGGGAATTATCGCCGCGCCGTGTCATTATGGTAACTGGGAGTGGGGTGCCATGTCACCACGTCTTTATTTTGATCATAAAATAGTTGCTTTTTACAAACCGCTTAGCAATCCGAGTATTAATCGCTTTGTAAACAAAAACAGGTCGCGTACCGGAAGTTTTTTAATTTCTATTTATAAAACAGCAGAGACTTTTAAAAAATTTACCGATCAGAAAGTAGTTTACGTAATGGCAGCCGATCAAAGTCCGTCTAATGTAAAAAAAGCACATTGGGTTGATTTTCTAGGAAGAAAAACAGCTTTCTTACATGGTCCGGAACTTTACGCAAAAATGTATAACTACCCGGTCATTTTTGTGGATATTCAGCGGGTAAAACGAGGATATTATGAGTTATGGCTTTCGGTAATTTCTGATAACTCTTCGGAATGCAAGGAAGGTGAGATCACTTCTTTGTACGCCAAAAAGCTGGAGGAAGCCATCATAAAGAAACCTGAGAATTACTTATGGTCGCATAAACGGTGGAAATTGAAAAAAAACAATTAATTTCTGATGAGACACCTTCCTGCTTTTCTTAACAAATACAAAATAGCTATATACACCCTCTTCATTTTTTCAATGATTGGCATTGTTGCTATGTTGTACAGGGACATCAGATATTTTTTCTTATTTTTTGGAATAGGATTACTTGATTCTATCAGCCGCATACTGGTTGTTCGCTACCCTAAATTATTACAATTTTTCAGACTCACTCTGCTTGTTTTGATTGGAGCATCCCTGTTTACGGGTATTTGCTTGATCATTGGTGTTAATTTCCAGTTTATTGAAATATTTTTCGATTTAAGTGCATGGGTAGTTACCGGGGCCCTCATTCAATTAATTGTTGCACGATTGATACTCCCGTTTTTTGCTGGCAATGCTTTTTGCTCCAGAGCCTGTTGGAACGGTGCATTTTTCGAGTTCACAAATCCCAAGAAAAAAAAAATGAACCCGAAGAAGCGATCTCCCCTGCTTGCCTGGGGTTATCTTCTTTTTCTTGTCGTATTAGGATTTACAGTTGCCTTTCTTTCACCAGTTAACCCTGCTGAAAACCAGGAGGTAAGAATGTGGTGGATTATTGGTGAAAATATTTTGATAATATTCGTTGGTTTTTTTCTAAGTATAAGTTGGGGCAGCCGTGCCTACTGCAGAACCCTATGTCCGTTTATCACAATTTCAAGCCTGATTGCGCCCTATTCATTACTTAAAATAACACCTGTGGCGGCAGACCAATGTACTAGTTGTAACGCCTGCAACAACGCTTGTCCCATGTATATTGACGTGTTACAGGCGGTGAAAGACCGTAAAAGAGTAAATGACAGTATGTGCATTTTGTGTGAAAGGTGTGTGAGCAGTTGTAAACTGAATGTGTTAAAAGTGGCGACTAAAATGCCAAAGCCGCACTATAACCAAGAAACAAAACTAAGCAGTAAGAGAATTGAATTCACTTACCTGAATTTCACTAATGATGAAGCAAATGCACCAAACAAATTGCTTTAGCAAAAGGGTCACTGTATAATTACCTGAGCGTAGTTGTTTAAAAAAATCCTGTATAAGCCGCTTGTAATATAAAAAACTATATTTTTGCACTTTATTTTGATTCCCGTAGCACAGCTGGGCAACTATTAGTTGACATGCTACAGGAAAACACATCAAAATACTTGTTTGGTCCCGTAGCATAATTGGATAGTGCACCTGACTACGGATCAGGAGGTTAGGGGTTCGAATCCCTTCGGGATCACCAAACGGGACAAAATGGGGTTTTATCGAACCAGAAGTTTTAAATCTTTGATAAGCTGCTTCGAACTCTGTCCCATCGGGTTCGCATTTTTTTAACATTCTAAAGCCCTATAATTTAAACAGTTATAGGGCTTTTCATTTGCGATTTGCAGGTAATTATGTATGTAATTTTACAGTTCAACAAAGTTAATAGGTTGGTTTAAATACTTTCAGATCAAAGGTGTGATCTTCCATGGGAACTACTGGATTCGAACCAGCACCCCTGTCTAAATAGGCATACCAAAACCAATAAAAAAGCCATATGTTCCTGCGGAATTAAAGGCATATTCAAATCGCAATACCATATTGTAATAGGTAACAAAGTCAAAACCAAGGCCCCAGCTGTAAAGCATTTTATTGTTCAGTGGATTTACATCTGTATAACGATTCAAGACATAACCAGCATCAGCAAATACATTTAAGTAAAATGCATATTGCATTGCTTTGAACTTATTTTCTTCTTGTCCTTCTTTCACTTTCTTAACACTAGGTTTTATCAGCTCATATTTGATATTGCTTCTGAAATAATACATCTGATCGCCTTTGATAGTATACAGATCATACCCGCGGATAAAGTCTTTTTTAGTGGTCATACTCTGCTGGTAATAATATGGTGCATCATCACCGGCTGAATTTACCAGTTTGAACATTTCTGCTACATACCACTTATTGCTCAACTTTTGGTAGAAATGAAAATCAATTCCATAATAGAACAAGTTTACGTCTTTAGTTACAATACCCAATCCTCTTTTGTCCACAAAAGCATTTAAAAGTGATCCTTCCAGTGGGTAAGACTTATTATTACGTGTGTCATAAGAGTATTCAAAAAATAAACTAACGGTAGCATTCCAATTTTTATCACCTGCAAGAAAGCTAGGATTTAGAGTAAATAATGAGTCGGATATTGTGACATATTCACCGGTAACTCTGATAGTATAATAATGATAAAGCCCAGGTCTGAAATCCATTACACCTGCAAGAAACATTGTGCTGTAGCTGTTATTTTTATACAGCATCTGTCTTCTATTATCTACTGAAGCGTATTCCATAACAGCTAGATTTTTGTACCCACCTAATATAGTTATCCCCTTTTTCTGACGACGACCTATCCAGGGAATCCGATAACCGAGGGCAATGACCCATGAAGGACCTACATAAGCTGCTATGGAGGCTTGGTGACTACTTCCGAATAGGTTGTTGTGACTTGCAAAAACTCCCATGCTGAGTTGCGAAAGATCTATATCGCGCAACCATTCGTTGAAGTTAGGAGCGTTTAGCTTCAATACGGGAAATATCCACCAATAATGTCGTTCGTTAACATCAATTTTAAGTTCATATGTACTATCCTTTATCTTATTAAGATACAGATCTACCATCAAGAACAGTTTTGAGTTAATAATATTATCGCGACTGTAATTCAGCCGCAACCTTAGTTCACTCGAGTCTCCGGCAATGATACGTCGTCTTCCAGAACCTGTTAAGTCACCTTTGGAAAATACGGCAATCGTATCTCCAATTTTAAAGTCAAGTTCTCTAATGATAATGTTGTCTTTTGTGAGCTTATTACCTTCAATTTCCACTGTCGTGATTGTAATGTAAGGGTAATCGAAGTCTTCCGGCATATGGACTTCGCCGTCTTTATTCTGGGAAAAAAGACAGGAAACACTTACCAGATAAAAAACTACGAGTAAAATTATATGAGATTTTTTCATGGTTGTATTTGAAATCAGTTTTCTAACATTTTTGAATATTATCTGCTAAATTAGGTTTTTATATTTGTTCTATCAAAGCTTCACGCTTAAGCCAAAGGTTGCTCCGAAACCAGTTCCTGCAGCTAATTCAAGGTTCATGCCCCAAACATTGCTCCAGTACCACCTGCCACCAACCTGGACTCCAAAATCTGGATAAATATCTCCACCAAAACTTACTCCAACTCTGGCACCTGCATAAAAATCCCAATTAGCTGGTATCCCGATAAGGTAATTCCAATGGTAATCACCTTTCATCATGACCCCACCTTTAAATTTTTCACCGGGAAAAGGAAATACTGCATGAATTTCTGGTGTCAATGTTACATCTTTGTGTATAGCAAAATCGACTGAGAAATAGGCCGGAATACCTTTGTTATAGATCCCAGCACCAAAATTGATTTGTTTTCCACCTCTTGCCAAAGGAGCTACACCCCGGTTTTGTGCAAAAAGTACTACGGTAAAAAAGGAAAATGCAACTAGTAAAGTAAAATTTTTCATTTATTTCAAAAATTAATAGTTAATTATTATTTATTAAATTATTCCTTAATCAACATCCCATTCCCAGCCAAAACCGAGAGTCGAAACATAGTCCACATCTCCCGCACCCTCAACCGGTCTGTTATCATAATTCATTATAAATTCAATTTTAACATAGAAACCCAGAGGGAGTTCGTACTTCAGGTTCAATTCACCATCAAAACGCCACCTACCAGCTTCTGACAAGCTTGGGTAGGCAACTGCTTTAGTAAATAATTTCAGATCACCAATATCAAACAAATTCAATTCTGTTCCCAAGTATCCCTCCCAGGAATACCTGTCGGTGTTTTCATCATAATAATCTTCAACATTTCTGTTAAAGCCTACAGTTAATCCCCAGTAGGCAGTGTTCGATCTTATCAAGTAGTTACCCACTCCTAACATAATATTCCATCGGGAATTGAGCTGTTGCTCGGTACTCGATAAAAATGATGCTGAAGGTATCAAATACCAGTCGTTGTAGATAACGTATTTTAAAACCAAATCTGCTTCAGCCCTTTTTATGGGATCAGCATCATCTTGAACACTGCTAAGAATATTTCCGGAAATATAGGTAAGCCAATTTTCAGATTTATATCCCACCCTTCCACTGGCTGTTATCCGCCTTAAATTATTAGACTTAGCCAACCCAAAACCCAGATCTATTTCTGCATTAAACCTGTACTTAAATCCTTTGTTAATTGGAATGATGTCTACGATCTTGCTTGGATAGGTTATTATAATTGTACTGTCACGAGATAATATACTTATAAGTGAATCTGAAGATCTCAACCACCCATAATAGTGTTTGCCTTTGATTAAAGTTACAAAAAAATAGTTTTCCGTACTTATTTCTTCAATTTCATCCCATTCAATATCAAAATCACTGTCACCGTATTTTGTACTAAAAATCAGAATACCACGCTGCATTGACTTCACTTCACCAATCAGCCTGTCACCATTGTTCATTTTCAATGTATCATTTTTCGACTGAGGATACAATGTGTTTAAAAAAACCAGTAACATAATCACTATTAAATAAAATAAACGCATACGCTTAAAATCTCACTGTGGTGGCCACCAAAACGCCTCCATGTTAAAAAGTCTCCTGCCCGGAAAAATAGAAACCCTTTGATTCCTTTCCTATCGCAAAATCTATATTTATGTTTGTTCTAAAATGTTTGTTTACCATAAGCCTTAAACCGAACCCAACTGCCGGTCGGACATATTGGAATAGGTTTACCCCTGTTTGTGAATTTGAGGTGGTGGTTGCATTCACAAACACAACACCCCCAAGAATCTGAGTGCATTGAGAAATTGGGAAACGGTATTCAATCTCTGTATAAACAATGTTCATTCCACGGAACCTGCCATTTGTATACCCCCTGCCAGACCTGGCTCGTTGGTCTTCTCCCAAAGAAGGTAAAGTTAAGTAAGGCATTTTACCCGTTAAGTTGAAATTGCCGAAAGCCCAAAACGCAATAAGATGCCTTGGCATTTTTTTTGACAATCCAACATAAGTTCGGAACTCAAGCCATAACGAAGTGGAATTTTGATCGCTACCCAAAAAAGTAGGATTGATCCGGTAATTAATATTTGCATAAATCCCTTCGTAGGGATTAATCTGGTTATCGCGCGAATCATAAACAACATTCAGACTTATGCCGCTCAGCATATAATCTTCGGTACTAAAATTATTTAATTCAGAATAATAATGGTGAGGGGTTTCCAGTTCAGGTGTAGAGTCAGTTGCCGGGCGATAATATTCATCATTAATGGAATAAAAATAATCCAGGTGAAGCCCGACTCCGGCAAAAAAATTATTGAGAAATTTTTTGTTTGCTATTGCATGAAATCTGATGTAATTATATTCCATTGGAAAGAGTATGCTTTCTGAATTGGTACCCTGTCCCATCCAGCTCATTTCATCTGGAATAACAATCGTATCAGGCGCATTCGTTCCCAGTCCGTATGTAGGTTGGCTGTAAATATAGAACCTAATATCACCTTGAAAGAAATACTTATTTCCCTCAGTATAGATGTTTGGCTTTACATAAGTGATAAGTTGCTGCTTAGAAGTAACAGCCGCTGTAAATGGTGCAATTGATACTTTTGTACTTTCCTTAGGCCCCATATACCATCCAAAGCTTCCACCTACACCAAGCAAAAATCCGTTTGTAGGATTTGAACTAATATTGGGAAGTACCAGGATACTCGTTTTTCTGGGAGGTTTTGGTACTTTCCCTTTTTTTCTAAATAGGTCTCCAATAGCTTGGGGCTCACAATTTTTATCAGTCTTTGTTGAGTCAGACTGTGCCTGAGTGACCGTAAATGCAGTACATAGTATACTAATTAACAACACAAACTGAATTCTTTTCATAGCTTACAATTAAAATCTATCTAGAGGTTTTGTTCCATTGTGTTAATCTACAACCGGAATTAAATAGATTGGTGTATCATTAGAAAAGTATGCATCGTCTGTCGGGCTCAGACGATTACTATTTATCATCGATTTAAGCCCCTTTACATATTCTTCTCCACGTTCCGAATATTTCGTCAATGTTTCTGCCATTAAGAGGCCTGTGATTTTTTGATTTTTATTTCTCAGTTCTGCTCTTTTATCGCGAAGACTAGCATAAGCATTATGGGTATTCAGGTTGAGCATGTATGCACAAACAGATTGCTGCAGTGTTTCAAAAGCAGCAATACCATAGTTACCCAATTCCTTCCTTTGTTTTTCTGGTGTAATGGCATTTTTTCCCCATGTCCATTGCCCGTATACAGCATTGCCGGAAGCGGCAAAACGGGAAGTTCCCCATCCGCTTTCCT
>Ga0209013_10000683_pt1 | contig 30616 bp, 26 predicted proteins | sample Cruoilmetagenom2_FD_187291 | JGI IMG/M metagenome (GOLD analysis project Ga0209013, IMG submission 187291) | Oil polluted marine microbial communities from Coal Oil Point, Santa Barbara, California, USA - Sample 2 (SPAdes) (version 2) | ecosystem: Environmental > Aquatic > Marine > Oil seeps ...
CGCGCCTTTTCTGGTATATGACCGGCTATCACCTGGCCCATGCGGCGCAAGCGCAGAGCGATGGTACCTAAGGCCATCACGATGGCCATTAAGCCAAATCCGAGCCCCAGGAACTTGAATTGGGGTACCCAGGCTTCGGTAACGTGCCATGTAACGTTGGCGTTCACGAATGCGCTGCCAATCGAGGCTCCCTCGCGGACCGCTTTGGCAGCCGAGAAGAAGGCGGCCTGAGCGGGGCTGAGGACGAATAAACCGACCAGGAAGGCGATAAATACGATCATCCAACCCATAAGAGCGATCATACGATACATAGGCATCATGGCTTCTATCATACTAAAAGGAAAGCTAGACTTTTTTTCGTTCATTTCGAGACCTCACTTTTTTGTGCGGCTTCTTCTTTACTCATTTTTACGATCACAGGGAAGCAGGCATTCATTACTAGGCCGCGGTTCTTGAGTAGAGCGGGAATGCTGGAGAATTCCAGGGCGATGCCCACCATAAAGGCTGCTACACCGAAGAATGCCAGAGGCTCAAGCCAGCGCGGTATTGTTGTCAGAGTTCCTAGTTGACCGATGAGCGCAGACCCGGCTTCAGCAGCGTCACGGGCGGCTTTCGCGTTCTCACCCCAATAGCTTGAGGCCGTGGGTGCCAATACGATCAGACCAATCAGGAAGGCGGTGATAATCAGGATCCACCCCAGTATGGTAAAAATGGGATATGCCTTCAATTGCCAGGGGGAAGCAGGGGTTTGTATAGTGTTGTTCATTTCAAAAACCTCCTTAGCTCGCAGCCTTGCTGGATTTCAGTGTGCCGTCCAACAACTTGATCTGCGATTCTAGTATGAAAACGATGGTTGCGAGACCCATCATGATGGCCAGGAACTCGGTGGAAATGGCGAAGAACTTCAAGGGAACCAGCCAGCCGTCAACAGAATGGATGGTTTGCACTCCCGCGAGCAGGGATGATCCGGCTCCAGCGGCATCAATACTAGGCAGCGGGTTGGCGAACACGTCGCGGGCGATGCCTGAGAGCCAAAGCCCTACACCAAAGGCAACCAGGAAGATCACCAAACCCAGCATCATGACAACGGGCATCAGATTGGCGAACCACGGCGGATTGGGCATCTGAGGCCGCTTTTCGGGCGGCAGGTTAGAAAGTACTTCCTTGCCAGCGCCGATGAGATTTTCGATGATCACCCGCAGCGCCATAACAATTCCACCCAGGAGAAAGCCGATGCCCAGGAACTTGAAGGGCAGCATCCACAGGCCAACGCTTTCAATGGAAGCTCGCTGGACTATGAGGGTGGTCTCGCGGATTAATAATGACTCCGCAAAGTATGCGGCTGCAGCCTGCGAGTTGAAGTATCCAACGATGAATGCGATAATGACGATCATAAATCCCATCACGATGAATAAGGGATACATTCGAGACATTTTGCTGATCATGTTTTGCATCATGAACCTCCTAAAAATCTTTGTTGTTGAGGCAACGTCGTTTGTAGACGTCATTGCGAATAAAAACGGGCACAGCACGCTTTCGATTGCTGTCTATCATGCTTCCGACAACAAACGTGATCGTGCCCATAACCAGGAATAAAAGTGCCAGTAGTGAAATTGTGAGCATAAAACCTCCGGGTAATTTTCTGTGGTGACAGCGTCGATGAACAGTTGAAAAAATTATCTTGCACCATTTATGATGTCGCAGCGAATCCGAATCTTACATACCGATCCTTGCATTGAAGGCTAAACCCAATCAACGATCAAACAACGTAAGAGACGTTTATTGACGTTTACCAAAGCTCGATTAAGATTTTTGGGTTGCCATGTCATACCACTGTCTTACCTGATTTTCGTATACGTCAATAGCAACTTATGCAGCGGTCAGTAAGTATGTCTTTCGATATCACTGAACATCAAACCAGACAGGGGGTTGCTGCTCCAAAACCTGGAGAACCACGATATTTCAGGTTCATTCATTTGGGTTACCCGATATCAGGTTTATCAGCCTGGCGAAGAATCCCGGAGATTGCAGACCGAGTTTCTTTAACACCTGCCCCGGCCATGGTTCAACCATAACCGTGCCGTCCGGAAAGATCACTGTGGGAACAGACAGGTACCCACCCGTTAAACTGCGTAATTCATCAGGATAGTCCGGTTCCCCAGACATTACGTCACGCCATTCGTACTGCACGTTATTCTTTCTCAATACGCTTTTCAGCCAACCCGCCTGCGGGCAGTGATTATGCCCGTAAACGATAAGCCTCTTTTCTCTTGTTTCTTCCTTCACATTTTCCATCGATCAATACCTCCGCGAAACATGGACGACGTACGGTCGCTTAATATTCCCTGCAGTTTCGAAGGTCAAACCGACCCATAAATAAAAAAATCAGGCCGGGGAATTCCCAACCTGACTTATATAAAGGTATCTGTTCGAGCAATTATTCAGAAATAAAACCGGGTACATCAGCCCTTCAACCCTCAAAATAACAAGATCCAGAGTTTTTGTAACGGGCTCTGAGTTTTACCTAGAAAGCCGAGTATACCAGGGCTACGGTGAGACCGAACAGCATGTGCCCAATTAAACCACCCATAAATGACATCATTCCACCAGTGTTCCACATGTACACACCCGGGGCTTCTACGGTACCCGCTCTGACTCCGGCATGCATCATCGGGACAACGCCCATCATCAACCCGGAAACTAGCCAGTGAACCGCGCCGAAGATCAGACCCCATACTGCCGTTGGAGCACCGATACCAGCCGCCCACAGAGCAGCATAGATCAGGGCAAAGATGATACCCATCATGAAGTGCATGATCCAACCCAGCATGCGGTTCCCTTCCTTGTTGAACATTGTACCCAGCATGCCCACGATATCCATATCAGGCATTCCCATTCTTGGGGCCAACAGCATTATGACAGTGAAAACTACTGTACCTGCCATACCGGCAATGATTGCAGCGATTAAATTCATTCTTTAACTCTCCTTTTATACAATAATATGATTTTTACACCAGGTACCTAGATGCGCTGATGGGGTGTTTAATTACCCGGTTCATGGGCTAATTACATCTTGCCTGCAGCGGAGAGATATTCCATTGTGAAGCCAGGCTGGAGATTATTCAATTTCATTGGGTCTCAGCATGCGGTTGATTTGCTCCATCAGCAGGCGGACGGACAAGTGTTGAGGTTATGAGTCAAACGGGTAAGATACAGCACACAAGGAAAGTCTACTCAGCAGCGTTCTGAACGTTCACCATTATCCCGGCTTGATGAAAATGTCACCTTTGACGGGTGATATGATCACAAACTGAAGATTATTCCCCGGAGGTGCAAACATGGATATCGGTATTGTTGGATTTATAGCCGCTTTCGGCGCGGGTGTACTCTCATTCGTCTCGCCCTGCGTCTTTCCTTTAATACCCGCGTACCTGGCACAGATGACAGGTATGTCGTTCGAAGAACTGACAGGCGACCAGGATGCCAGTCAGCGTCGAACGCTGATGGTCAACTCCTTTGCTTTTGTATTTGGTCTGGCAGTGGTATTCACCCTGTTCGGGGCTTCAGCGACGATACTGGGAAGCTTCCTGTTAAAAAACCAATCACTTGTGGAACGAATCGCTGGTATCATCATCGTAATCTTTGGTCTGCATATGATGACCGTCATACGCATCCCGTGGTTGATGCGTGAGGCACGCATCGATGTTAGCGACGCGAGAAAAAAGTCTGCCGGTCCGGCCGGTTCCGCTCTCATGGGCGGTGCGTTTGCTGTGGGTTGGACACCCTGCATCGGTCCGGTGCTAGCATCGATCCTGGCCATCGCCAGCCAGGCAGATACCGTGGTAGTTGGCATGGGATTGCTGCTCGCTTATGCGCTTGGGCTGGGCATACCATTCATTCTTATGGCGCTGCTGCTTAACCGGGCTGCCGGTAAGCGCACTCTCGCCGGTATACGGCGTTACCTACCCCAACTCACCCTGGCCAGCGGCGTGCTCCTGGTTACGATGGGTTTGCTGGTCTTCTCCGGCAACCTCATCCAACTTAGTAATTGGATAACTTCAACATTTGGGACCGGTTTAACTTTATAATATGGGGTATCGACAACCCCTGGATATAAACGTGCGTGATATCTGTTTATATCCAGGGACTTGCGAAACTTAAAACATAACTTGAAAGGATTCAGATCTATGAGGGTAACTGCAAAGAGCCTAACAAATGTCCAGGTGGAAATTACTTCAGGTCGCCACACATTATTGGCGGACGAATCCATCGGTGCCGGTGACGACGCCGGTCCAGACCCATACGCCTTATTACTGGGTGCACTGAGCGCTTGTAAAGTTATCACCGTAAAGATGTACGCCCAACGAAAAGGTTGGCAGCTTAATGATGTCCGGGTCGATCTCGATATCTATAAACAACACGCCAAAGATTGTGAAGATTGTGAAAGCGACCCTGATGCAAAAGTGGACATCATCGACTGCCGGATCCAATTCCAGGGTGACTTGGACGAAGAGCAGGTTCAGCGTCTACTCGATATTTCAGAACGCTGCCCAGTTCACAGAACGCTTACCAGCGAGACAAAGATTCGTACCACATTGAGTACCTGAGAGGAGAACAGTGCATGAACGCCAGTCTGTCTAAAAAAACATCCGAACAGCCATCCGCGCAGGATATCATCATTTCTCCATCCCTCCTGGCCGCCGATTACACGCGCCTGGGAGAACAAGCTCAGGAAGCCGAGGCCGCCGGAGCCGAAGCGCTCCAGATCGACGTCATGGACGGCCGTTTTGTCCCCAACATCACCTTTGGTCAGGGGATCGTGAAGGCCATACGCTCTGTCGTTAACATTACCCTGGACGTACATCTGATGATCGTCGAGCCGGAACGTTACCTGGAGGAATTCGCTGACGCGGGAGCGGACCGCCTGATCGTACACCAGGAGACCTGCCCAAATTTACACCGCACGCTGGAATCAATCCGCCAGCTCGGTATCCAGGCCGGTGTTACCATCAACCCTGGGACCCCCGTAAACCTGCTGCACGAGGTGTTAGACATGGCAGACTTAATACAGGTGATGACCGTCAACCCCGGCTTTGGAGGGCAGTCTTTTATCTACAGCCAGTTGGATAAAATCCGCAGGCTGCGAGGAAAACTGAACCAGATCGAGAGCTATATACCCATCTCCGTTGATGGCGGCATTGATACAACAACCGCCCCCCTGGTCGTTGAGGCGGGGGCAAACGTGTTGATAGCAGGATCGAGCGTCTACAATCAAGAAGCTTCCGTTGCAGAAAATATCGCCGCCCTTCGGCAAAGCATAGGGAAACATAGACAGCCTGACCTGAGTTAGCGGGGCAAACCTATGCCGTGGGGGTAAATCCTTTGTATGGTATCCATTATTCTTGTTGCTATCAGTAAATCGCAGCACGACTTCTAGTCCTTCGACTTCGTTCCGGATAAGAAGTCGCAGCACGCAAGGTAATCACCATTCCGAATCCGGCATAGACAGCCCCCTTCAGACCGGATATAATATATCTATATTATCTACATTTTCAGAGGAGGCGAATTATGGATGTATATATGGTTGCCCTGAGGCTGATCCACATCTTCGGCGGCGTTGCCTGGGTTGGCGCTTCATTTCTCATGATCGGGTCGATAAAACCGGCAGTAGAAGCGCTCGGGCAGGAAGGCGGCAAGTTCATGCAGAGCTTGCTTGGGCCGGGTCGATTTTCCCAATACATGGGCATCATGGGGATTTTCACTGTTGTCTCCGGCATCTTGCTCTATATCAGGGCATCGAACTCCTTCAGCCTGGGATGGATCACTTCAGGACAGGGTCTTGTGCTGACGATCGGCGCCCTGGCTGGTCTGGTCGCCTGGATAGATGGCACCTTTGTTATTCGCCCCCTTCAGGACAGACTCAAGGCATTAGGGTTAGAAATTCAGGCCGCGGATGGCCCCCCCTCGCCTGAGCAGATCGAAGAGCTCCAGGGTCTGCAGGAGAAACAGGCCAGAAACGCCACTGCATCCACAATCATGATGATGGTTGCCTTGGTCGGGATGTCGGCTGCTGAATACATTTGGGCTTGAAGTTCTCGACGGAGGTGTGTTATTGTTTTTAGCGAAGCTGTCTGCATACCAAAACACCTTTTATAATATATAATACTGGGACATCATGAGAAAACGCTCAAACGAAGAGTGGCTGCGAGAATTACGCACCAAGGGACAGGATCAGGAAGATGCATTGGCCGACCTGCATGCTATCATCCTTTCCGGGCTTCCTTATTCGCTTTCCAAGTGGCTCTCCCCAACCGATCCTCATTTTACTCCTTTCACTGAGGAGGTAGCTCAGGACACACTGCTGCGCGTGTTGGACAAGATGCATACTTTTGAGGGACGCAGTCAGTTCACAACCTGGGTGCATAAGATCGCTGTCCGCATTGCGCTCACCGAACTACGCCGCCAACGCTGGAAGGATGTGTCGCTGGATAACTTAGTCGATAGTGAGGAAAGTTTTGTCCCGCCGCGTTTAATGGCCGATTCAACCGCCGGTCCAGAAACCAGCGCCGAACAACACGATCTGCTAGCCCAGGTACAGCGATTGATAGACGAGGAATTGACTGATAAACAGCGCCAGGCTATGATCGCAATAAACATCGAAGGCATGCCGATCGAGGAAGTAGCCCGGCAGATGAACATGAAGCGCAATGCACTTTATAAATTGATACACGATGCACGACTGCGATTGAAGCGTCGTATGGCGTTGGAAGGGCTGACACCAGAGGACGTGATGTCGGCATTTGAATGAGAGTAAGAATTGTTTAACACATACCGTCTATCCAGTAGAGGTCCCTCATGACTAACTTTATCGAACGCGCCAAAAGGTGGTTCACAGGGAAATCCAACCCAAAGTCTGAGAACCCAGGATCAGGACAAATGTTAAAGAAATTATTGATGGCGGTTGAGCAAACCCAGGAAGTAGAATACGACTGCAGTGAAGTCTACCAGCTGCTGGACCAGTATGCAGATATGGTGAACAACGGAGAGGACGCCACCCAATTGATGCCGCTCGTCAAGCACCACCTGGAAATGTGCCCGGATTGCCGCGAGGAATACGATGCCTTGATGCGCGTCATCGAAAATCAGCCTGCTGAAATCAGCTACTGATCGTTGCATAAGTTACTAAACGTCTCACCCGTTGTTTGATCGCTAATTGGGTTTAGCCTTCAATGCAAGGATCAGTAAGTATATTTGAGTGCAGCCACCCGCACGCACGCTGAATCCCATTCTGAGTGCGTTTTTTTCTTTAACACGCAGTACTTCATCGCACAATAATATCGTGACAAGCTCACGCGCAGTGTTTCACCACACAGGAGAGAAATCAATGACGGATTCTTCACTCGTACCGCGTTATAACTACGACGAGTTTATCCCAGCTAAATTTAATCCATGATAAAATTTCGAGGCCAGCCCCCCATTAGGTCAGCCAGGCCTCGATTTTCCACTCTGGGATCTTAATCGTCAAGAAACACGTCTCAGCGAGATATGAAAAAGCAGCACGTTCACAATCGTCGAATTCGGCAGTTTCACCTGACCATACTGCGGGATGGCAGCGTCATCCATGAACAGCATCGCTGATCGGTACAAAGATCAGGGAGTAGGATCCATCTTCCTCTACACAAACGAAGCCCATCCTGGTGAGTATTACACCCACCTGATTTCCATGGAACAGAAATTCAAGCACGCCCGCGATCTGCGCGACGTACTGGGAGTTGCACGGCCGATCCTGTTAGATGCGCTGGATGGCGACTGCCATCGTGCCTATGGTTCGATGCCCAATATGAGCTGGATCTTCACACACTCGGGAATGCCGGTTTATAAATCGGACTGGACGGACGCCAACAGCGTGGAGAATGCTATCCAGTATTTCCTGGAGGTCTCGGGGCGCAGGCGTGCGGGAGAGCGCATGGCACCCTTCCACGTTGAACGATTGGATTTCCGAACCCAGGACTAGGCAGGGTTCTTCCAAGGGTTGGAGCGTAACGGCCCCAAAGCGGTGCGGGAATTCCGAGAGGCGTTCTGATTTTTGGAGGTTGGGGCGACCCCAATTTTATTAAGTAAGAATCCATTCACTTACCCCATCCATAATGGTGAAGACGATTCTCCTCCTTATTTGACCTGGCCTTAGGTCCAGGCAACTTTCTTCTCCTCCTCCTCGAAGTAAACCCCGCATCCCGGGGTTTATTTCGTTTACCGGGCCAACAGGCCTGCGAGGTTTTGGAATCATTAGAGGACCACTGAGCGGATTTCTAACCAAACCGTAATCTTCGACGCGTAAGATACTTGCTTGCGGAACAGTCAAATATTCGAGAACATGCGGTTTATTTATGTGATAGTCTAGACGACCCACGTAATCGAGGAAGGTTCGTTATGAAAAAATTATGGAGGCCCCTGGTCTTGCTGTTAGTAGTTGGTTTTATTGCCGTCGACCTGTTTGTCGACTATCGGGACGGAATAGCCCATCCGGTGGCCGAAGTTGCCGAAGTTGCCGGCTTATCGGTTGGCACAACGGTCGGCGACCTGGCTCCCGATTTTACAGGCACCACCCTGGATGGTGAAACCATACGCCTGGGTGACCTGCGCGGGAAGGTTGTCCTGGTGAACGACTTCGCTTCCTGGTGCGGGCCCTGCCTGGCCGAGACCCCTCACCTGGTGGAGGTCTTCAATACCAACGCGGAGGATGTAGTTTTTATCGGCCTCAACCTGCAGGAGAGCGAGGACGCCGTAGTCACCTACCGCGACGATTTTGCGGTGACATATCCGCTGGTGCTCGACCCCGATGGTCGCCTGATAGATATCTACAAACCCATCGGCCTGCCCACGAGCTGGTTTATCGATCCGGATGGCGTGGTGCGCTACGTGCATGTCGGTCCGATGACGGCTGGCATGATCCAGCGTGCGCTGGACGAAGTTGCAGCCGGTCGTGAACCAGACCTTGCTACGCTAACTGGATAACTAGTAGTACAGCGCAAGGTTCAGGAAAAATACACCAAAACGAAAGCGAGGCTTGAGAAAAAGCTTCAAGTCTCTGTTAGATTACGGCACCAAACCGGTGTTTAGAAGTATTTTTTCATCCATCTTTATCTTTCTAGTCGCGACATTGCGCTGTAATACTGTTGAATCTCAAATTAGACGGAGGTTTTATGCGAAAGAGAAAAATCATCCTGCTTCTACCGATGTTGCTGGCCGCATGTGCTCCCTTGTTGCCAGCGATCCCAGAATCTTCGCAGCCGGTCGCCTCACATACGGTCGAGTTGGGGATACGAGATGACGCTGCCCAATCCCCTAAACAGGGGACGGATTTACCCACTGCCGAAGACTCTTCACTGGCAACCATTACACCGACTTCTGACATCAACCGCCGTGTGAATCCAACCGAAGAATATAGGATCCCCGGACAGCTTCTTCCGTTCGATGGCATCCGACCGGTATACAATCCGCAGTTCGCTGGCGCATCCGAATCACTATTGAAAGGCGATGAATTGGTCATGGGTGTTGCTCTGGATGGAGAATCAAAAGCCTATCCGGTCAGTGTGCTTCGGTTCCGCGAGATGGTCAACGACGAACTGGCAGACTGGCCCATCCTGGTCAGCTGGTGACCGATTTGTTTTACCGGTCTCGTGCACGACCGACGCATTGATGGTGAAATACATACATTTGGCAACGCAGGGACATTATTCATGAACGCCATGACCTGGTATGACCACGAAACGAGTTCAATCTGGTCGCAGCCCTGGGGAAGGGCGATCGATGGCGAGTTGAAAGGTGTCGAATTGTTCCTGCTGCCATTTCAATTGACAACCTGGGAAGAATGGAAAGCCGCTTACCCGGACACACTCGTGATGATTAACGATCTGGACCGGGTGGGGAATAACCGCCAGACGTTCTCCTATAAATTTGTCATCGGGCTGGTCCTATCCGAAGACGCAAAAGCTTATTACTTCCTGGATGTACGGGATGCCGGCGTGGTCAACGACTGGCTTGGAAATGTCCCGGTCATGGTCTGGGCTGGGGACAACATCTATCATGCTTATATCCGCCAGCTTGATGGGCAGTTATTGACATTTCGGTGGCAGGGAGACGTCCTGGTCGACGAGGAAACCAGCTCCACATGGGATGCAGTACGTGGTCTCGCAATTGATGGCCCCCTGAAAGGAGGCTCCTTACGGGCCGTTCCGAATTTGAGTTCGTACGACTGGGCCTGGAGGGATTTCTATCCCAATACAGAGTTTTACGAGCCATAGACCAGGGTGTATCAAGTGAGGTAAATCGAAAGACATAAAAAGTGCCGTAGGAGTTGAACTCCTACGGCACTTTATTTTTAACCTATCAGCGGGCATTTCGTGTCCACATCTATGGATTGTCGGAGGCCAGGCTGGGAACGTGCTGCGAATCAGAGCGGTTATTGGTGAAGATAGTTGCCCCTGCGGGATATCCAATTACACATAAGCAGCTCCATGCTTGTTTTTCAAGATCACGCGCCTCAAAAACTCGTAAGGGATAATTACAAATGCACCCAACAACACACCGAGTTCCTGGCCCAGGCTGCTGTCAGGTGCAGGATTGAACTTCAGGCGGCTCAAGAAGGCGTCAAAGGTGTTGCCAGCCAAATTTCCAATCGTAATCATTCGAATATAAGCCATGATATCTCGCGCCATGTCCTCCCCGTACGTGTCGACCAGTTTCTGCCAGGAGTCGCCGTCCGGGTTACCGCCCGTTTCCGCGAAATGTTGAGCGAAGTATAAAGCCACAATTTCTTCCTGCGGCAACTGTTCAAATTCACCAGCCGCCAGTCTTTCAATATCCTCGGGGGTCACACCGGCAGCCAGCGCTGCCCGGGAATGGCCATAATAACAATAACGGCATTTATTCACGTTGGTGACTGCAAGCATGATTCGCTCAGAGAAGGCCTTGCTCACCCGCTCACCCCGGCTGGCTTCCCGCAAATCATCCATATGTTCAATCGTTTCCGCGATATCCTTCCGAAACGATGTTGGGTTATAAATACGTTTGTTGAATTTTTCTTTCACAAATTTTCCGATCAAATGATTTGTAGGCTGGTTATATCAGCCGGGTATTTTATAAGCACGTCTACCATGAGATAACGGTCCACATGTAGGGATGGTCAGAGGCGGGATCGGGATTGTAGGTTGATTCGTTGACCGTTGCGCCTGGTGTAAGGAAGGTGTGGTCGATGCGGTCCAATGGATCAATCCCCTGGTCGGCTGCGCCGCCGGGCCAGCGCACCAGCCAGGCGTCATCCAGCGTCTGCGTCGTAAGACTGTACTGCTCGCTGTCAGGTCGGAAATTGAAGTCGCCAATCAGGATGACATCATCTTTCCCATCCACAGCCTCAAGGATGGCCTGCTGCTGTATCATGGGCCCACCATTCCCCAAATGGGTCACGTACACATTGAAGGTTTTCCCTTCAACCGTAATCTGCGCTTCGATCGTGGCTGTCTGCTCCCCCTCACTGTACATGTAAAAAGTTCTCGGGTTCTCAATGGGGTACTTCGATAATAAAGCAACCCCAAACGTGCCGGTGACCGTCTTAGGACCAAAATAAGAGTAAAGGTTCAGCTTGTCGGCGAAATAGCGCACGATATCAGCGTTCCCGTTGGCGATGCGGTTGGTATCCGATTCCTGCAAGCCGATCAAATCTGCGTTAATCTCCCGAATTTCTTCCAGTTGACCACTATAGTTCTTCAGTCCTTCTGCGCTGTACCCCTGCTGGATATTATAGGTCAGGATTTTCAACTCCGGTTGAGGTTGAGTTGGGATATCCGGATCGGGTGAAAGCAGGAGGGCAAGTGCGATGGTTATAAAGGAAATGAAATTGACAAAACCGGCAAATTTGTAGGACAAGCCCCCTGAACCTGGAGAGAAAGTCGATTTTATATCCTCTCTGTTGACTACAGTAGCAGAGAATGTCAACACCACTCCCACAGCAAGATACACCAACCAGAATTTGTCCCGGAAAAACGGTCCAACGACCGGGATGTAATCGTAGACGGTGGTGAAAACATGCGCAAAAACCATGATCAGCAAGAATAGGGAAGCGATGCTGAAGCCCCCTCCCAATGAGCGATAAGAATGCTTAATGTTTATAAATTCCTGGCAGAAAAGGATAAAGTCAATCAGCACGATGGGGAACAAAATTAGCATCGCCAGCATGGGGACAAAAAACAAGGCTGAGACCTGGGGTGCATAGAATGGATAAGCAGCTGGCTGGGAGGGAAAATTGATCTGGTGAAGGTATATGGTCAACACCAGTGAAACCACAAACAAAACGTTCCATAAGATGATCGCGTTGCGGTTCAGAGAGGCTATCCACTGCGGCCGCAACACCAGCACGAGCGAAAATAACCCAATGACGATCATCAGCACAGCCAGGATCAGCAGGTAGCTGCCTTCTATCCATCGAGCGATCACATTGGGGGCAATATACGCGAAATACAACAGGATAAACACTGCCATCACCCCTAACGCCAGATCAGTCACTTTATCGAACCCTGTTTTCGTTTTCGTATCGCTCTGCTGGCTGCCAGACTCCAGCTTTGGGAATGCCCTCAGTAAAAGAATCCCGGCGATCAAAACCAGGATCCAACCGAGCCAACGAAAACTCCCATCGGTAGTAATATCCAGGCCGGAATTGACCACCCGGAACATAATCTGAGTGACGAGTGCAATCGTCAGGCTCATCCCAAAGATCAGCCCGCCTGATTTTTCCGCCCTGCGAGCTTGATACCAGATCATGGACGGGAATAAGATCAGGAAACAAGCAACACCCACTCCGGCAGCAATCATCCGCAGACGGGTATCGAACAACACCTCGAATGATCTGCTCAAAAGGATAATATAACCCAATCCCACAAGAACTCTACCAGATAACCCTCGCGGGAAGAACAGCATCAGGAGCGGTGAAAAGAGCAGCAGTACGCTGATCAGTTCGGTGGGTATGCTCGTTCCCAGTAAACCGAACGCATAAATGCCCTCGATAAAATCCACGATCAATTGAAAGAAAAATAGGATAAGAATACTGTAAAGTGCGATTTCGAAAATCCGTTGTCTGCCAGACTGGCTGCGCTCGCTCATTTTATACTCTCCTTATTGGTTAACGTTGACCCAATAAATTATAGCAACAAATTTCTCCATAGAACATTGACTTATCTAAAAAAAGGTACCAACCAGGGCGGGAGGGGTACCGAAACACGGTTAACAATTGTATAATGTGTCACGCTAACTTCCAGGAGGCCAAGGTGACCGTTGATACAATCCGTAATTTTATCGCCACTTATCCATTCCTATTCTTCCCTGTAGTCTTCATCATCAGTTATTTTCTTTACCGCCTAACCCGCTTTATCCTGGCGCGTGGCGCATACAAAATTGCCCTGCGTACCTAGACGGTTTACGATGATTTGATGTTCGATAACCTGCAGCCATTCAGGATCGCCTGGCTGGTCCCATTACTGCTGATATATTTCTTTTCGTTCTATAAAGAAATATAAAAAACACAGGATGCAGCATATGGTTGAAAACATTCAAAATTGGCTGGCACAAAATCCCGAAATATCCAACCTGATTACCATTGTGGGTGTGATATTCATTATCATCTTCTCTTATATCATTTCTTACCGACTGCTGGCCCGGGGATTAATCTACCTGGCAGAGCGTACCCAATCAAAATACGATGACATTATTATTCAACACATCAAACCACGCCGGATGGCACTGGCAGTACCTGTATTGGTCATATATATTTACGCTTACTTGATCCCGGACCTTTATGAAATCGTTCAGGACTCGATGCTCTTCATCCTGATGTGGTTAGGAATTATTACCCTAAATGGCTTTTTAGACGCGATAAACGATATCTACGAGCTGCGTCGCGGCGAAACAGGCGCTGCAATCCGGGGGTATCTTGATATTATCAAAATACTAAATCTGCTTGTAGGGGTCATCCTGAGCATATCCATCTTCACCGGCAGATCTCCATTGACTCTACTGGCAGGTCTGGGTGCCATCATGGCAGTTATATTGTTAATCTTCCGCGACACAATTTTATCCTTTATGGCCAGCGTCCAGATCTCTGCTAACGACCTGGTCGTGGAGGGTGACTGGTTGGAGGTGCCTGCTTACAATGCAGACGGTGAGGTGATCGATATCAGTCTGCACCAGATTAAGATCCAGAACTGGGACAAGACGATTTCTTTTATACCGACTTACAAACTGCTCGAATCTTCATACAAGAACTGGCGCGGCATGAGCGAAAGCGGCGGGCGGCGGATTAAACGCGCCATCCATCTCGATTTGAACAGCATCCGCTTTTGTGATGAGATGATGCTTGAAAGCTTCAAACGCTTCCAATTAGTCCACGTATACATTGACGAGAAATTAACTGTCATGCGGGAGCGGTTCGAAGCTCGCGGTGTGGATACGGAAGATCCAATCAATTCACCACGCCTGACCAATGCGAGCATATACCGGGCTTATATCGATGCTTTCTTACACAACCATCCACGTATTCACCAGGATCTGACGCTCCTTGTCAGGCAGCTTGACCCCGGACCCACTGGTTTGCCGATTGAAATCTATGTCTTCACCAATACGACCGACTGGATTGAGTACGAGGACATCCAGGCAAATATCTTCGACCACCTGCTGGCGGTCGTACCAGAGTTCGAGCTGCGCGTCTTCCAGGAACCATCCGGCAGAGATTTTGAAAGTCTCGTACGCAGCATATAAGATGGTGTAAGGAAAAATTTTCAAGTTTCCACTTGCATCACCGGAAGGATTCAAATTATCAACCATCATGAATACATCTGCTCCCGAAGAAGAGAAATATAGCGGCATCAGGTCCTTACCACGTAATGTATGGGCTGTCAGCCTGACCAGTTTCTTTATGGATATATCCAGCGAGATGGTGATCAATATCCTGCCCCTATTCCTCTTCAACGTGCTGGGGGTCAGGATTTCCGTCATCGGGCTGATCGAGGGGATTGCCGAATCGACCGCCAGCCTGTTGAAGCTGTTCTCTGGCTGGTTCTCCGATAAACTGGGGGCGCGCAAGTGGTTGGCCGTTGCCGGGTACGGCATCTCGGCTCTAACCAAGCCGTTTTTCTATGTCGCCAACACCTGGATGGCGGTGGCTGCAGTGCGCTGGGCCGACCGCCTCGGTAAGGGCATCCGTACGGCACCGCGCGACGCCCTGGTGGCAGACTCAGTAGAGGAAAAACAGCGCGGACTGGCATTTGGCTTCCAGCGCGCCGCAGACACGGCTGGAGCGATGATCGGTTTGTTGATCGCCCTGGGAGCTGTCTGGTGGCTGCAGACCAACGACATCGCTTTAGGCGAATCAACCTTCCGCACTATCGTACTGATCAGCATCGTCCCTGCGGTGCTGGCGGTGCTTGTGCTGGCGCTCGGAGCGCGGGATATCCCGGTCAGCGGCAAGGAGAAAGCGCCTAAATTCGCCCTGTTGGCGCTGGGAAAACCTTTCCTGGTCTTTATGATCATCGTGGGTATCTTCGACCTAGGCAACTCATCCGACGCCTTTCTCATCCTGCGCGCCCAGGAGCGCGGCATGAGCGTCGTCGGGATGCTCAGCATGCTGGTTATCTTCAATCTCGTTTATACACTGGTCTCAACACCTGCCGGAGCCTTATCCGATCGCATAGGACGCGGGCGGTTGATCATTGCCGGCTGGCTGGTGTACGCGGCGATTTATTTTGGCTTCGGATTGGCGCAAACATCGTGGCAGGTGTGGCTGCTGTATGTTGTCTACGGGTTGTACTACGGGCTGGCATACGGCACATCCAAAGCAATGGTCGCCGACCTGGTACCAGAGAACGTACGCGGAACTGCCTTCGGCACTTATAACGCCGTCCTTGGAATTCTTGACCTGCCTGCATCCATCATTGCCGGCGTGTTGTGGCAGGGTATCGGCGCCTGGCAGGGATTGGGGGCATCTGCTCCCTTTCTCTTCGGTGCGGCGATGTCTTTACTGGCTGCAGTGTTATTACGTTTCTGGCTGCCAAAGGTACGCGCAGCAACACCGCGGCCGTGAATTAAAACAACTATCAAAATCTAACCCTAATTTCACCTTCTTAGTGCTATAATTTTCTCGTACAAAATTATCACCGTTCATACTGACCATTCCTTAGCCAGTTGATGCTGGAAATCTTTAACGCCAGTTTATTCACCTGACGGGTGACAGCTACTGATCCTGGCATTGAAGGCTAAACCCAATCAGCGATCAAACAACGCAAGAGATGTTTAGTAATTTATGCAACGATCAGTAAATTGCAGATAAAAATATGTTCCGAAACTTGAGAATAAAACGGAAGCCCGATGACCTTTTAGTCGATCCAAGCGCTCTTTCAGGTGAATGGTTGGCGAAGGATGCGGAGGCGCACATCCGTGTAGGGCAGATAAACAATCTACCTGAAAACACAAAAAAACGAGTTTACCGGCTCATATTGCCGGCGGAACTTCTCACGCGCTTCAATATCGATCCGATTACCTGGAAAGGGTCGCAAGGAGAAGAGCGCGTTTTAATTAGAGCCGAACCTGGTTCAACCGTTGTCCATATCTGGGTAATAGATGGAAATGAACCATCCATGGAATTTTTTCGCCTGGAGTTTGCGGACAACGCGTTCCATGGAATTGACCTTCACCTTCTCCTGCTGAACGACCCAGATTCTAAATATTTCCAGACTGACAAAGGCGAGCTTCAGCGGGCAGATCGTTTTGCCGGAATACACCATCACGCTCTTTGACGACCGCTATGAACCCGCTGCGGCATCCGGGACACTGACCCTGGCGAATCCACCCACGGCAGAGAACGATGTTTACAGCGGTGTCGAGGATATACCCATCACCGTCCCAGCCCCTGGCGTCCTGGGCAACGACACGGACCCAGATGGAGATACGCTCAGCGCGCAAATCGTAGACAGCACCTCGTTTGGTAAGCTGGCGCTGAACCCGGATGGTTCATTCAGCTATACGCCGGATGCCAACTACAACGGCGTGGATACGTTCACATACGCAGCGGACGACGGTTTCGCTGTATCCAATTCTGCCACGGTGACGATTACGTTAGCAGCGGTAAATGACGTGCCGCTTGCGGTAAATGACGATTACAGCGTGGTCGAGGATCAGGTTCTGAGTGTCGCATCACCCGGCGTACTGGGCAACGACTCTGACGTAGAAGGCGAATCGCTCACTGTACTATCTGCCAGCGGCCCACAGAATGGAGCATTGAACCTGAACCCGGACAGCTCTTTCTCTTATACGCCCAATGAGAACTTCTCCGGCAGCGACTCTTTCACTTACCTGGTGAGTGATGGAAACAGCAGCTCGGGAGAAGGCGTTGTGACCATCAGCGTGAGTGCTGTGAACGATACACCTGTTGCGACGGCAGACGCCTACAGCATCCTGGAGGATAACATCTTGAATGTAGCTCTACCGGGTGTATTTGGTAATGATTTCGACGTGGACGGAGATACACTCAGAGTCATCTTTGCCAGCGGACCTTCCAACGGTTCCCTGACATTAAGCCCAGATGGTTCATTCACCTATATGCCTTTCTCAAATTACTTTGGACCGGATGCGTTCACTTACTATGCCAGTGATGGGCTGCTCCAATCGAGCCTGACCACTGTATCCATATCGGTTGCGTCAGCCAATGATCTACCCGTCTGCGATAACGCTTATTCAAGCACAAACAATCTCTGGCCTCCAAACGGAGAACTCTACCCGGTGAATGTAATGGGGGTAGAAGATCCTGATGGGGACGCAATCACCATCACCATCACCAGTATCTATCAGGACGAGCCGGTTGGCAACGTGACTGATGGAGTAATCCTGGGAAGCACGGCTGAAGTTCGTGCCGAGCGGGATGGCAACGGTAATGGGCGCGTGTACGTGATTGGCTTCCTGGCAAATGATGGGCGCGGCGGAACATGTACCGGCACAGTAGAAGTGGCCGTCATCCCGCATGATAAAAGCGGCAGCTTCGACGCCATCAATGATGGTGCGATCTCCGACTCGACAAAACCCGAGTAATCAAACGGTCTGTACAATCACTCCAATTAGGAGTAATAGCTATGCGACCACTTGATTTCGAAGGAGTAAAAACATACTCGCTTTTGAGACTGGCCAACGAGCTGCCGGAAACGAACTGCTATCATTCGCTCCTGCATACGCGGGATGAGGTAGCGCCGGCAGCCGAGCGAATCGCGGCCATGGAAGGCATACAACAAGACGATTTAATCATCCTTCTCACAGCCGTGTACTTCCACGACCTTGGCTTTATTATGTCCAGCAAGAACCACGAAGAGACTGGAGCGCGTATTGCGGAAGAAGTCCTGCCCGGTTTTGGCTACCGCCATGATCAAGTTCGAACCATCAAGAACTTGATCATGGCCACCAGGCTACCTCAATCTCCAACCACCCTCCTCGAAAAGATCCTGGTTGATGCAGACCTTGCCGTACTGGGGCAGGACACGTTTATGAAACGCAGCCTGGACTTACGAGACGAATTATCAACGAATGGAGGCTACATCCCCGACGACCGGTGGATACAGGAACAGTTAAGCTTCATGGACTCGCATCGTTATTTCACAAACGCAGCCAGGACGATCCTGGATGGTCAGAAGAAGAAAAACCTTGCCCTATTAATAGAACGGAAATCCCAGCGTACGTCTATCCCCCTTTCTGAAACAGCGCTCGTAGAATCGCCCAGATCGTGTTGGGTCGTAAAGATTTGCCTATGATCTCCCGGTAGGCGCCGTGCCCTGAAACAGCATCAAAAAGAGCCGTACGCAGTTCGGGCGCATCCCGGGCTGCTCTCAACACCGCGTCTAAAAATCCGATCCTGGAAATCGTAATCGCGACCAGGCGCATAAACCTGCCGTAAGGAAGATCGCCAATAATATCCTGGTTGGCAGTCCGATAATGGCTGTGGAACGCCTGCAGCGATATGCCGCTCTCCATGATCGTCTGCGCAGCGCGGATGCCGGTCAGGACAGCCGTGGTGGCACCCTTACCCTTAAATGCGCGCACCAGCCCGGCCGCGTCTCCGATCATCACGTAGCGGTCTCCGTAAAAATTGCCGGCCAGGGATCTGGGAAAGCGCCCTTTGTAGAAGTGTTGGTGATCCGGGACTGAAGGATTAACGCTGTCAAAACCAGGCAGCACAGCCTGTACCGCGGGATTTCCAAGGAATAAATCCATCAAATCCGAATCCACGCTGATGCCAGCAATATTGATCGTCAAATGGCCGCACTTGGGAGTAATTGCGCCGAACTCTATTCGAGGGTGGGAGGGGATGTAAGCATAAATATCCGACCCGAACTCTTCCACACACCCCTGTTCTGGTTCATATTTGGTCACAATCGAGTCTAGTGAACGAGGAGGCTGGTAGGATGTCAGGCGTGAAAACATGGAAGCGCTGCCTTCGTCCAGTCCAAATGCCCCCACCACAACATCCGCTTCGGCAGGTTCACTTTCCGTGTACACCATCACGCGGTCATCGTGGAACTCCAGGTCCACCGCCCGACCTGGCAGCACATTGATACCACGCTGCTTGACTTGCTCGAGCATGTAGGCATCAAACTGCACACGCCGTACGGCGATCGACCCATCTTTCTCTCCTTGCAGGCTGATCTGTTCCCCGGGGCTGTGCAGGATGTATCCACCAATCTCGACCAGGCAGAGCGCGTGTGGGAAAGGTATTCCGAGTTGGTCTTCCAACAGAGTTGGCAGAGGCGGTGAAAGTACGCCAACGCATTGGTTGTAATGACGCTCCTCGGTGAACTGCTTGCCTTCGATAACAGTAATTTCAATCCTACGACCTGTCTCTGCTGACAGCCGATCTAAAGCCAGGGCACAGGCTGTACCCCCCGGTCCCCCCCCGATTATCACCACCCGCCCTCCTTCCTGGAGAGCATCCAGTGAATTGTTCACCGCAAGACGATTTTCTGCCATAAAAATTATTTCCTGATGATAGGATGCCGCACATTGATTATAACCAACATACAGTAAAACTTCGGATGCTACAGACCAAGGCTGCATCACCATTTCATTTCATACAACTTTAATAATGTGTTATAAATATGTGGTAATTATAATCCTCAATTTTAGTTTGGAAGACCTTTTCAGATGCTCGGCGAACTGGATTTGCCAGCCCATATAGTTGTCTGCTCGTAAACCCTCAAGTCTACCCTATAGATCAACAGCCACATTCTATGTTGCTGCAAGGTCAACGTGGTTACAAAACTAAAACATCCTGGAGGAAACAATGGCAGATCAGAATCTCCAATTGACTGACGGGGATAAAATTGGCGTAATTGGCGGTGGTCCAGCGGGATCATTCTTCAGCATCTTCGTGCTGGACATGGCCTTCAGGCTCGGTATGGATATCCATGTTGACATCTACGAACCGCGCGATTTTACAATACCGGGCCCAACTGCCTGCAACATGTGCGGTGGGATCATATCCGAATCACTGGTCCAGAACCTGGCCACGGAAGGCATCATCCTGCCGCCCACGGTTGTCCAAAGAGGGATCGACTCATACATGATGCACATGGACACCGGTGATGTGCGTATCAATACACCATTGAACGAGAAACGCATCGCCGCTGTTTACCGGGGCTCCGGTCCGCGCGATATTAAGGAGATCAAGTGGGGCAGTTTCGACGGGCACCTGCAGTCCCTGGCTATGGAAAAGGGTGCCAATGTTTTACAAAAACGCGTCAACCAGGTAGAGTGGATAGACGGAAAACCGCAGGTTAACGTGCGCGGTGACCCACTGCAGGCTTACGATCTGCTGGTTTTTGCCACTGGTGTAAACTCGAAAACGATGAGGTTGATCAAGGATTTAGACCTTTCGTACAAACCACCCAAGACCACCAAAACCTACATCCGCGAGTACTTCCTGGGTGAGGAAAAGATTGCCAAAAATCTGGGCACATCCATGCACGTTTTTCTGCTCGACATTCCTCGCCTCGATTTTGCCGCCATCATCCCCAAAGGAGATTACGCCACGGTGTGCATGCTTGGCGAGGAAATCGACAAAGAACTGGTGGATTCCTTTATGAGCGCTCCCGAAGTGCAGCAGGTCTTTCCTCCTGATTGGCGCATGGATGAGGTATCCTGCTTCTGTGCACCACGCATCAGCATGGATAGCGCCTTCCAACCATTTTCGGACCGCATCGTGTTCATCGGTGACATCGGGGTAACTCGCCTGTACAAAGACGGGATTGGAGCAGCCTACCGCACATCCAAAGCCGCGGCTACGACGGCTGTCTTCCAGGGAATTTCGAAGGAAGACTTCCAGCAATACTACTGGCCGACCTGCCAGACGATAGAGAACGATAACAGGATTGGAAAAATCATCTTCCTGGTCACCCACTTAATCCAGAAGCTGCGCTTTGCCCGTCGAGCGGTGCTGCGCATGACGGCCAGAGAGCAAAACACAGAGGGCGCCCAACCGCGCATGAGCATGGTGCTGTGGGACACGTTTACTGGAAGCGCCCCTTATCGTGATATATTCCTGCGTACACTGCACCCGGCATTTTTAGGCCGGCTATTTGGAGATTTGGCGGTCTCAATTTTTAAAGTAAAGTAACCTGCTCTACACACATTATTTCGATGGAGGAAGATCAGTTATGGAAACGGGCGCATTGGGTAAGCTGTACAAGGACGGCGAATTGATCGTTTGCGAAGGAGAAGAAGGGGACTGCATGTTCGTCATCCAGGAAGGCCAGGTAGAGGTATACGTTGAAAAGGGAGGTAAGGAGATTTCCCTGGGTGTTCACAGCGCGGGAAACTTCTTCGGCGAGATGGCTCTGTTCGACCGGGACGTACGCTCAGCTTCGGTCCGCGCCCTGGGAGAGGCGCGCATCCTTACCATTGACAAGAAGAACTTCATGCGCCGTATCCATGAAGACCCGGCCCTGGCTTTCAGGATCGTGGAAACGATGTCCCAGCGTATACGCGAGCTGGTTGCTGAGGTGGCACGCTTGAAAGGCGGCGTCAGCTCGGAAGCGTCCTAAGCTTCAGATCCAGCAAGCGCGAACATTATCGCTCCGTTGAGCTCCATATCCCGACCCTCTGCACCCGCGGACGCCTGCTCCGCTTCGCTGAGGGTCTTGCGTATGGGCGCCAGAGCGGCCTCCAGCTTGTTCGTCTCCGTAGGTGAGAGAGGCGCGTTGATCTGCTCCCTGAGGACCGACCCGGCAGCAACCAGGCGTAAAGCCCGTTCCCCGTCCCCCTGCAGCGCCGCCATCCACCCCACGTCCTCGAGCAGGTACGCCAGTGCCCACCTGTCCCCCAGATCACGATAGATTTTCAGGCTCTCATCGTACATAGCTTTCGCCGTGGAGTAATCGCCCTGGGTGCGGAGCACGTTCGCCAGGTTGTTGAGGGCATTGCCAGTTGCCCACCTGTCTCCCAGCTCCCGGTGAATCAACACGGCTTCTTCGAGCCGGCTGCGAGCCATGTCCTGGTCCCCCAGATCCAGCATCAGGTTGCCCAAATTATTGGACACATTGGCAACACCCCAGCGGTCGCCGATCTGCCTGCGCAGCTCGAGGCTCTCTTCGTATAACACACGCGCTTCTTCCAACTTCCCCTGGCGGCGGGCCACGATGCCCATGTTGCCCATCAAATACGCAGCCTGTCTCTGGTCGCCAATCTGCTGCCGGATGGCGAGGCTCTCCTGCATCAAGAGGCGCGCCGCATCGTAATCTCCCTGCTGGTCTGCGATTACACCCATATAATGCAGCACCTGTCCGACACCGGCAGATTCGCCCATATCCTCAAAGTCCGAGCGCGCCCGGTTGAGCCACTCGGAGGCCTCTTCCAGGCGTCCCTGCTTCCAGATAAACTCACCCATGGCCGTCTCGACCCAGGCATGTTTCGTGCAGTCGCCCAGCTCATCGGCCAAGGTCAATGCGCTTTCATAACTGGTACCGGCTTTTTCCCACTCGCCGATCAATTTCTGAACTTCGCCGAGCTTCAACAGCACGTCCACCTGTTCGTCTGCCGCCAATAAGGGCAGCACCTTCTCGTAATAATCAATCGCCGCCAGGTTGGAATAATCTCTTTGAGCCGCTTCACCGGCCTTCAGCAGGTATTCGCGCTTCTTGGCTTCGTTCTCGCTGTGCTCGAAATGGTGAGCGAGGACGTTAATATACTGGTCTAAATTCTGGCTGTAGACATCTTCGATGTAGGTCCCGATGGCGTTATGCAGCATGGCCCGCGTTGAATGCAGCAGGCTGTTATAGGCCACCTGCTGCGTGACGATGTGCTTGAACAGGTAGGTCAATTCTGGTTCCGGCGTATCCAGCTGCGTCAGCTCCAGCCTGCTGATCAGGTTCAGGTTGGATTTGATGAGTTCTTGGTCTCCAATGCTGGGATACACACCCCAAATCATGGCCGCTCCAAACAGCCGGCCGATCACGCTGGCAACCTTCATGGTGATCTGCTGGCTGTCGGTAAGCTGGTCCATACGACTCAAGATCAGGCTGTAGAGGCTTCCCGGTAGGTCGATGGTTTCGAGCGCCCGGTGATCCTTGGGATCGATGCCCAAATCCTGGAAGTAGTTCAGCAGCTCTTCAATGTAGAACGGGTTGCCTTCAGCCTGAGTGGTGATGCGCTCCAATAGGGCGGGCGATACCTCCGCCTGCCGGCCGTACAGCTGGGCCAGCTTTAACTTCACCAACTGGTCGGCCTCCTGTGGTTTGAATTGAGCCAGGCTCACCTCAGTGAAATAGGGAAGCTGGTTGACACGCGGCACCTCGAGGCGCTGTAAGTCAGGCGTACGGTACAGGATCAACATAAAGACGGGTATGTCGGCGATTGAGCGCCCGATGACTTCGATCAGGTCATGGGATAAGGGGTCCAACCACTGGCAGTCCTCCAACACCAGCAGGACCGGCTGCCCGCTGGCCCGCCTTTGCAGGCATTCCGCCAGCATACCTTCCAGAGATGCCTTGCGCACCTTGGCGTTCAACGAACCGGTCAGATCATTATCCGGGATGGATAAATTTACCACCGCTCCAAGCAGAGGCAGGCGAGGTACCAGGGCAGGATTGATACGAACCAGCTCCTGCTCCAGAGCCTGAATCTGGCGCTCCTGGTCCCAGGTTGGATCCAGGGCGAAAAAACCGCGCCAGATGTTCTGCCATACCAGGTAGCTGGTGTTGGTCCCGTATGACTGGCATTCACCACCGTAGCCTGTGTTGCCCTTCTCGATGGCCGAAGTGATCGCCTCCGCAGAAAGGCGCGATTTCCCCATCCCCGCCTCACCGGTGATGCCCACGATCTGCCCCTGGCCCGATAGAGCCAAATCCAGCCTGTCGTTGATGGTGCGCAACTCCTCGAGGCGCCCAACCATGGGGAAATGGTATTCGGGCACTCGCAAGCGCTGGACGCTTTTCTTCAAGCCCACCAGGCGCGAAACCGGGACCTGGCCCGTCTTGCCCTTGACCCGCATGCTGGGAAGATTCTCGTAGATAAAAGTGTTCCCCGTGTCGTCCCGGACACTGTCGGTGATCAAAACCTGTCCGTTGGAGGCCGCCATCATCAGCCGGGCGGATAGGTTGACCGCATCGCCCAACACCCCGTAGGTGCGCCGCACGCTGGAACCGTATGCCCCCGTGCGGGTGCGGCCCATGGCGATCCCGATCTGGATATTGTCGATATACTCCAGCCGCGAAGCGATGGATTGTATCTCCCGGGCCGCCGAAACCGCACGCACGGCATCGTCCTCGTGGCTCACCGGCGCGCCGAAAGCCGCGTACAGGTAGCTGCCTTTGTCCCCAATGGTCAACTGGATGAAGCTGCCGTCATACTTTCTGAGCACACCTTCTACCTGCTGTATGTAATCGTCCAACTTCGCCGGAGCATGTGGGTCACCTTCATAATCAATCCCGCTGAAGCGCGAGAAGAGCGCCACAGCCGGGCGCAGCTCCGCCAGGAACTCACCCTGGCCCCGCCCCAGGCGCTCATGCACCCTGGGCAGCAACCAGGCCTGGACCTGGTCTTCTCCCAGGGCTTCATCCGGGATGTTCGGCCAGGGCGAATCCGGCACACGCACGTGCAGTTCAGCGACCACCGCGAAACGTTCACCGGATTCTTCGTCTTCACGCCATTCCGCGATCTTCAGGTGCTCCTGCAAATAAAGCGCCGTTCGCGCATTCAGTACCACCTCGCCGCGCAGTGCCTGGTGTTCGGCAGCCGCCAGGCTTTCCAAAGTCGCACCTGCCATGGCATCGATGACCAGGTAGCCGGGCTCACCCACCAGGAATCGGCGCACGGAGCCGCTGGATACAGCCGTTTTGATTCCCAGGGAGATGATGCTGCCCGAGTGGGTGCGCACCTCGGCGTACTGCCCCATGGCCCCCTGCATGGCGAGCGCTGATGAGGTAGCTTTCCGCCCGTCGTCGCCATCGAACCAGCACGAGATGGCGTCCCCGCTGAAACCGATCACGCTGCCGCCGTAGCGGTGCAGCTCGGCGATCAGGGCATCGTAAACGCGGTTCAAATGGATCGACAGTTCTTCAGCCCCGCGCTTGGCACCCATCTCCCGCTCCAGGGCTTCGGTCAGGGGGGTAAAACCGGAGATGTCGGCGAACAAGGCCGCGCCAATCGTTCGCTCGGCCAGCGCTTCACCAGCCACCAGCGACTGGCGGCGGTCCATGGGGATATAGGCGCTCGGATTCTCCATAAAGATCCTTCCAGAGATAGGATATCAGTCCCTGCTGCTCGGAGGCACGTTCCAGGGCTGGCAGCACTAACCCTGGTGGCCCCTTTACCTCCGTATGACGGACACAAACTCCAGGTCTGCACCTATCCGTTCCTATAAAACAGAGCAATTCGTTCAACACAACAACAGAACTGCAGGTAGGTTAATAATTGTTTATTATAACGGCATTATCAATTCGTAGACAGCGAGAGGCCCTCCTGAACTAACCAGGAGGGCCAGCTCATCAACCTAACAACGAGCGAGGGCGGTGGTGATATTCAACGAGGATGCTCGTTCGCCAATCGACCATCTCCCCTATTCGTGGATGGTGATCGAACCGCCGCCGATCTCTGTGTTGGGAACGGCATCGTCATCGAGATCACCGATGACTTGGTTGTCGTAGACGACTTCTCCATCGTCATTCCAGATCTTGATGCGGAAGCGATCCACTGTGTGGCTGTCGTTCTGGTTGATGTCAGCGTCGATGGCAGTGAGCATAAACATATATTTACCAGATATGCCCTTGATGGTGCCCACACCTTTGTATATGACCTTGGCCCCGGCGATCACCATCCAGTCGTAGCTGTCCGATTTAAACTTCAGACCACCGGCTTTGAACTGGAACTGGGTGTTGCCGCTGGGAGTGTCGGCGCCCTTCTTGTACCTGGAGACGAAACCAAATGTAGCCTTACCGGTGAGCGTTTCGTCGAACTTGTAGGCACCTACGGGAGAGTCGATCCAACCGCCACCGGTTACAAAGCCGCCGGTCGGATCATAAACAGTAACGTATTGGAATTCCTCCTCCCAGATGGATACTCCATCATAGTATAAGGTCAGGTTCAGAGTGTAAACACCTGCTTCGATGTATGTGTTGGTAATGGAGAAATCAGTGCTGAGGAGAGGATCAAACTCATCACTATCGTCGCCACCCCATTCCAATAGAAGTGAGTACTTTGAGATATCTTGTTCTCCATTCAAATCGATATCTATTGTGGCTTGCACCGCCGTTCCCACCATAACTGGGTCAATCGTTGCCAAGATACCTACATTATTAACAAGATTTTCGATTTTTAAGTTGCTAGAAGCCGACGAATCTCCATAATTCGGGTCTACTAAAACTAAATCCGGTTGACCGCCATACACAGGAATCGTTCCACTAAAGTATGCAGTTAAGGTATAGTCACCCGAGGTCAAACCCAAACTATCTACACCAAATGACACCTCCCCAGCAAAGTCTGTGATGAACGATTTAGAAAAAACAATCCCAGTCACGTCTACTACGTTTAAGAAGACCGTCTTCTCTCGTAGTGGTCGGTCTTCAAAATCAGCCAGGGTGATTGTTAAGACAGTTGTCGAATCATCATCCACAGTAGCGTTTGCTGGTGAAATTGTTAAAATCGTAGGTTGTTTAACGATTGTTATTCCAGCCTCCGCAACTGATCCCTGGTACTGTTCGTTGCCTTCAAAGGATACCCTTACTTCATAAGGATTATCCTGAGGAGGTGCCAGGAGCGGGAACGACACAGTCGCTAACCCCGTCCCATCGGTCGTCGCGCTGCGCTTCTGCGAACCGAGGGCAAAATTGATCGTCTGCCCGCCGACACCAACCTGATCACTGGTCAGCTGCACGCTGAAGGTTGCTTTGGAGCTGTAGTATCCAATCGCCGGAGCACTGGTGAACTGTAGAGACGTCGCAGCTCCAGTTACCGGCGGAGCAGCAGGGTCGATATTGGGAGTGAAGTAGTGCCCCAGGTTGGTGTTGGCCGAGACCAGGCCCACGCCGTTGACCGCCTGCACGATAAATCGCACATCTCCAGGCGAGACACCGGCTGGAAGGTCCAGCGAACCTTCCCAGATCCGCGAGTCACCCACATTCTGGATCAGGAAAAGTGATTCCCAGGTCCCGCCGCAGTTTCCACTCCCCTGTCCGGTAGTGTAGGTCACCCACACTTCCTGGACTCCTGCGGAGAGGTCCCCGAGCACGACCGCCAGGAAATCCACCTGGTTTCCGTTCACGGCTGACAGCACCTTGGTGATGGAAGGTGGCGCCACCATGGAGGGGATGCTGCCCAGTGCGAACGCACTCGTGTTGTCGCTGTAGTACAGTCGGAAATCCATCGCGTTAAAACGCCTCACCGTACCGGTATAAACATCCCCATCGTCGTCCGATTTGAACTGCGCCGGGGTGAGCGCCAGCCGCGTGATGCCTCCCGTGGGGTCAGCCAGGGCGTCGAAGTAGTTCACGTGCCAGGGCTGGATGGGGAAGAAAACATCCGACTGGAAGGGCGGGTGCACGCCGCGCACCTCTGTGGCGGCGGCACCGGTAAGCGGGATAATCCCGGGTATGTCGCTGTAGCACCCGCCCAGGTAGCCACTGCCACGCAGCACCATGTTATCCACGCTGACGTTGCGCAGCTCCAGGGGCAGAGCCGGCTCTGCCGGGTTGACGACCACACCATCCTCGCCTTTGAAGTACTCAGCAACGATGAAATCCGTGCTGCTGACACTGTGCAGGGTCACCGTTTTCGGAGTAAGGCTTGGAACGATGGAGACATCAGCAGATTTCAAGCCCAGCGTGTCTCCGGGGTCAGTAGTGTAGTAATCCAGTGGCGGAGTGACGATGGATGCCGGCACTGGTGATGCCCCGCGCCCATTGGGCAAGTTCACGCTCAGCATCGGCAGGCCGAATAGAGTGGTCTCCAGCAGCGCTTTCTCGTGGATGCCGCGCAGCTCCGGCGTGGTCGCCAGGTAGTCCTGCTTGGCGCGCACCAGCGCCTTACCGATGGGGACCGGTCCTGTTCCGGTGCGCAGCTGCTGGCTGAAGTACAGGTACAGGCGCTCGCTGTACTCCAGGAAGTCGGTATCACCGTACTGGTAGCCGGTGCCGGCGATCAGGGCCGCGCCCTGCTGGGCAAACGCCTGCGCCCAATCTGGCTCTTCGGTCACATTCTGAATACCGTGATCATTAACGATGTTGTAGCCGGCGTGGCAGCCGGCGCTGAAGACGACCGTATTTTCAAGGTCAGCCGTTTGTGACGAAGCTACGTCCGCGGCCAGCAGGCGGGTCTGGTAGTCCGCCGCTAGAGCGCTGTTGGCGCTGAAGTGCCCGGCCAGGAAGACCAAGTCGTGGCGGCTGTCCAGAAGCTGGGTGCTCAACTGGTTTGCTGTCCAGGCTGGATTATCTGTATCGAAGGGTGAGAACTGGCTGTCAGCGATCAGCGCATCCGCGGAGTAACCATTTCCTATACCAGCGTCCAGCTCTATCTTGATCGCCTCGGCCGCATCCTGCAGGAAATCGTAGCCGGTGACCAGCGCCGAGGAGGGCACTACGATTCCATCCGCGTCGGCCTGGTAGGCATCCAGCATGGTGACGATATCGCTGTAATTTTCCACCAGCCGGCCCACCGCCAGGTGCGGTAGGGGCAGGGTTGTGTTGCTCAGGGACAGCTCCCGGGTTGCGCCGTAGAAATCCTGGCTCAGCACGTAGCCCAGATTCAGGCTGGCGTAGGATGACGTGTTGTTCTTTACGGGCGGCTCGAAGTTCTTCTCGCTGGCAAGCAGCGCCCGATCCGGGTAGCGGAAGAAGGGGATCACGTCGTCATTACCTACGATAACCACGTATTCCAATGGATTACCGGCGTCACGATAACTACCGATGATATCTTTGATAGCTTTCGCGACCACATTTTTAGCGTAAACGCACTGCAGGAATTCTTGGTTATCAGCCTGTTGGTTAAAGTAATCTACATTTGTGGATGGCTCGATTGCTTCGGGATACCCGCCAACATCCACAACGACACCTTGAACTTCGACTCTGTTTGCAAATGAAGCGAGCTTATTTTGAAGATCCGTTATTTCGGTAGAGGTGAGCCCCATCCGGCTAATATCGGTGAGAATAATGGTCTTATACCCGTTAGCTTCGGGTGTCACGCTTGGTAATGGCGATACAAGTTCAAGGTTCCCGCATTCCCCAGTGAGTTGGGTCACCTTCAGATGGTAGGGAATCCCAGGATCGAAGGCGCTGTTGCGGCCCTTGACACGTACGTAGAAGTCGCCCGTGTTGTCCCAGGTGTTTACGGCGATGAATTCGCTAGCCGTGCCGTCAGCCGCCGAGACGCCCACCAGGCTGCTCGATTGAGCGCTGGTGTAGGCCAGGTCCGGGGCATAGGCGTCGGGAGCGTAAGCGTCCGGGGCGTATGCATCTGGTGCGTAGGCATCCGGGGCGTAGGCGTCCGGGGCGTATGCGTCGGGAGCGTAGGCATCGGGTGCGTATGCGTCCGGAGCGTAGGCATCAGGTGCGTAGGCGTCCGGGGCGTAAGCATCCGGGGCGTAAGCGTCCGGGGCATAAGCATCCGGAGCGTAGGCGTCCGGGGCGTAGGCGTCCGGGGCGTAGGCATCCGGCGCGTAAGCGTCCGGAGCAAACTCGGCCGTCAGTTCGGTCAGGTCGTCCAGGTCCTGCGGTTGGGTGAGGTCATCAAAGGCAGCCTGGATGTCCTTGTACAGGGTGACATCGTAGTTAGCTGCCAGGTTACCCAAACGGACCACCACTCGGCTGCCAGGCTGCACGCTGAACTTGTACCAGCGCGATTGGCCCAGGGTGGTGATGGGGTGATCCAGACTCGCCTCCTGCACATCCAGGAGCGGATCCAAATCAAGCCGGTAGGCCTTCGGCCAGGAAGTGTTATCCAGCTCCACCTGGTCCTCATAAGCGCCCATGTCAACAGTGCCATTAACGATACGCGGGTTGCCATCCAGGTCCTGGGAGACAAACACGGCGGCGTTGTTTCCGGCATCGATGGC
>Ga0209013_10000684_pt1 | contig 30611 bp, 22 predicted proteins | sample Cruoilmetagenom2_FD_187291 | JGI IMG/M metagenome (GOLD analysis project Ga0209013, IMG submission 187291) | Oil polluted marine microbial communities from Coal Oil Point, Santa Barbara, California, USA - Sample 2 (SPAdes) (version 2) | ecosystem: Environmental > Aquatic > Marine > Oil seeps ...
CCGGATGATGGAAGATTGGGACCGCACCGAGGAACTTGCTCACAATATTGCCAATAAAGCCAGACACAGTGCACTAAACTCTGCCTATTTCAATGCAGTCAGCATGTTGGGAGAAATTGCCTTACAGCGCGGTGAAACCGAAAAAGCAATCAACCACTTCAACGGTGTGATTGAAAAAACTCCCAAGTTGCCCCACCCCTGGCTGGAGCTCAATACGCTTAGTTTATTGAACAGAGCTTTTGAGCTATCCGGCGGTGAACGGTCTTTCCCGCAGACGAGAACAAACCAGATCAAGCAGCAACTGCTAGATAAAACAAACAACCCGGAATTACAAAAAGCTTTAAAGAGAGCGTTTTCGGGATTGCCCACACAATGAGCATAGGTGAAGAAAATTAACCCACAATAGGCATCTATTGATTTAGCTGTGTGTATTCATCATATTTCAATGTCCATGTGTTTTGGCGACATTTTGGCGACATGTGTCCGGTAGAATATTATATCTTACACAAACTCGGTGCAGTGGGTACGGGGCTTTGTAATAAGGGACCTGCACACTTGAAACCGGCAGCCATCCAAAGGCGCATCGCTGTCGGTTTCAGCTTTAATATCCACAACTTTTCATGTAAAATCATGCCATGCCAGATATCTCCACAATAATCTTAGCTCGGCAGAAGCAAAGAAATGCGGACAGGAGGAGACCACAGCTATGGCTCGGGTTCGGGTGCGCGTTAGTTTTTAGTATAGGCTTGTTGATCGGAGGCCTGACGTTGAGTGGAGTTTATCTGCTGCTGTCACAGGAAATTCCCCCAACCACGGCCCTCCCAGATCTGCTGTCACCATCTTCTGGCATACTGCTTGAGCCAACACGGATATACGACCGCTCTGGAGAGCATATCCTCTTGACACTGTCAAACCCAGGAATAGACCACAGAGAATATCTTTCCACAGATTCTCTTGAGCTCAACGATATCCCTTCCAACCTGGTTACAGCAACACTCACAGTATCTGACCCAAATTTCTGGAACCATCCTGGTTTTAACCTGGGTAATTTCAGCAATGGGTCCGACTCCACATTAGCTCAAACATTGGTATCAGAATACCTGTTGTGGGATATGCCAAGCGGATTCAAGCGCGGTACTCTTGAGCGCTTATTGGCAGCTCAAATCACAGCCCAGTACGGCCGGGAAAATATACTAACCTGGTATTTAAACCACGCGAACTATGGTCGTTTTACTTTTGGTGCTGAAGCTGCTGCACAGGTTTACTTCGGGAAATCCGCCGCGGAGCTGAGCCTGGCGGAAGCAGCTCTATTGGCAGCAGTAACGGAATCACCTGCCTACAACCCTCATGACAGCTTGGCGGTAGCACTTGATCGTCAGCAGGTTGTCATCCAGGCCATGTTGGGACAGGGACGCATCACTAGAGAACAAGCTCAAGAGGCGTTAAATGAAACCGTACAAATCCGTGACCCACAGGAGCCACCGCAGAATATAGCTCCGGCATTTACAAACTATGTTCTAAAGCGTATGTCTGAGGTTATCCCACTGGCCCGATTGGAACGCGGCGGGATCGATATCATCACAACTCTTGACTATGAAATGCAGCAGGAAGCATTTTGTGCGACCGAAGCTCAAATCGCTAAACTCTCAGGGATCGACACATACCAAATAGAGGGCTGTGAATCTGCTCGATTACTGCCGACTATTTCACCTTCATCAGGACAGGCAGCAGTCGATATTAGCGGGAATGTTATCGTCTATGATCCAAAAAGTGGGGAAATCCTTGCCATGGTAGGTGAAGCCCAACCAGGTATTGATCCCACAGAACCAACTCACCAACCAGCAGACACGATTTTGACACCTTTTCTATATCTGACAGCGCTAGCACGCGGCTCAAATCCGGCAACTCTGTTGTGGGATATACCGGTTGAGGGGTTTGACGATCCGGACATCAATCATGATTACGTTGGTCCAGTGCGGCTGCGGACAGCATTGGCCAATGATTATCTATCGCCCGCTTATCAGCTTATGCAGCAGGTTGGCACTAATAATGTCCTACAAACTGTGAATCAATTAGGGCTGGAATCAGGAAACAAGTCCGACGAACATAGCCGTCAAACACTTTGGGATCGTAATGTATCCCTGCTCCAAACTGCACAAGCGTATGGCATTTTAGCAAACAACGGTGTAGGTGTTGGGGAAATTGCAGGGTCTACGGCAGAAAATGGGACCCCTCAATATGATCCCATCGTCGTGCTCTCCATCGAAGACCGACCAGTCGATCTGCTCGATCCCGCTGCGGGAAGGCACTTAGAGAACCGTTACGATAGTCGAACAATCATAAATCCTCAGCTAACATATCTGATTACCCATATGTTAAGCGACGAAACTGGCCGATGGCCGAGTCTCGGACATCCTAACCCGTACGAAATCGGTCGTCCAGTGGCAGTAAAAGATGGGGTCACGGCGGACGGCAGCGCATACTGGTCATTCGGCTACACCCCTCAAAGGGTGATCGGTACTTGGATTGGGCCGAAAAATCCGACAGCCTCTGATCAAGAACATATACTTCCCGAGCAGGCAAGTGCCGGACTGTGGCATGCCGTCAGCAAATACGTGTTGAGCGATCTTCCTGCTAGCGGGTGGGAACAACCAACCGGCATAACTCAAGTAGATGTATGTATCCCTTCAGGCATGCTGCCGTCTGCTGACTGCCCAAATATTGTGCGGGAAGTCTTTCTGACAGGCAGCGAGCCTACCCAAATCGATACACTATATAGAAGATTGGAGATCAATCGCGAGACCGGTCAGCTGGCAACCGCTTTAACCCCGCCAGAGTTGATTGAGGCAGAGGTTTACTTAGTGGTGCCACCAGAAGCAGCCCAGTGGGCTAAAGCCTCTGGGCTGCCCACTCCACCGGAAACCTATGACATTATCAGCGCACCCATCACGAAGTCTCCAGATGTCCATATCGCTTCCCCGGAGATGTTGTCCCAAATTGGCGGTAAGCTTCGTATTAGCGGAACTGCAGCCGGCGATTCTTTCGAGTATTACCGTTTGCAGGTCGGGCAGGGGCTTCACCCCACAACTTGGGTACAAATCGGTGAGAACCGCTCCACGCCCGTGAAAGATGGTGTTTTGAGCGAATGGGATACCAGCGATTTGAACGGTTTATATACCATACAGCTGATGGTCGTCGATGAACAGCAGCTGGTCAAGACAGATTTTATTCAAATCACCGTCGACAACCAAGCGCCACGAGTGGTAATCCATTATCCTGGTCAGGAACAAGAACTTTTTCTTAACAATGACTACGTCATCTTCCAAACCATTATTGAAGACAATTCAATCGAGCGAGTCGATTACTTTCTCGATGGCGAGTTAATTGGCAGTAAGCGAGACCAACCTTTCAGCTTTCCCTGGATCCCCAAACTTGGCAGCCATGCATTGGAGATAGTTGCACTCGATAGCGCCGGCAATATTGAAAAAGCAATGGTTGATTTCTCAGTTATCCCTGGAAGTAATTCGCCCTAAGTGTCGTCGCTTCTAAAATTTGCACATGCGACCTATAGATTTTCGTTTCCATTTCCCAATTGACATTTACAAACATCCTATTCTATACTTTTGATGAACACAGGTCACATGCTGAAAAATATGCATTCTAAATCGCGCTTAGCATATTTCCTAGTCGCCCATAGCAAATTATTTCTAGATTTGTCCGATAATTACTTATGTACTTTACTTACCATATACTGTGCTTTGAGCCAGCAACAATATCACCGAATTACAATAAGTTGAGAATTAACACTGTTTAGGAGTTGCCTATCATGAAGAACAACACTGCTCAACCCCATTCAATTACGAAAGTAAAAAGAAATGCAATGGCGCTGCGATTAATCCCCCTGACGATTCTCCTGATCCTTATTAGCGTAGGTTGCAATTTGCCAGCTGGTTCCAGTCAACCATTCGACGCAACCAAAGCTGCGTTAGATGTACAAGGGACGATCCAAGCGCAGCAAGCTCAAAAGGACGCACTCGCAACATCCGAGTCAAGCGCTGCGACACAGATAGCGCAGGAAGTTCAAGCCACATTAGTGAGTCAGCAAAGCACCCAAATAGCGGAGCAAGCAGAGCAGCAAGCTGAAGACGAACCCCCTCCAACCGCTCCCCCACCAACCCCAACAAACCCACCAACAGCAGTTCCAACCCAACCGGATGCACCTACCGATATCCCGCCTACACCGACACCTGACATCGGGGCGATGGTTAAATCAGCCAAGATCCTGTTGTTCGAGGATATGGCTGGCGAGTATGAAGTCCGCTACGTAAAGAATGCCTTAGATATCATGGGGTTGTCCTACACAGATGTCGGAGACGCCTCAGGTGATTTCAAAACCCAGCTCTTATCTGGTACTGATTGGGATTTAATCATTGTCAGCAATGAGGCTAGGAGTAATATCCAGGGCGAGTTTTTTGTCTACCTAAATGACCACCTCAGTGATGGAACTGCAGAGATCATCGAGGTTTGGGCTTTGGATGAGATCGCCTCTGGAAAGATCAGCAGTATCCTCACCCGCTGTGGTATCAAATTTCAGAAAGATTGGTTAGATCCAGAAAATCCTTCATTATGGTACTTGGTGCCCGAACACCCCGTATTCCACGAACCGAATGAAGGCATGTCCTTGACCCATTACGTTGATTATTGGGACTGGGATGATGGTGATCTAATCGAATTAACCCCCGGGAGTGAGGCAACCTTACTTGTCGGCAGTATTGCGACGGAAAAAACTCGTTATGGGACAGTAGCTACATGTCTCGAAGGGCGATTAATCATCCAGACTCACTGCACTCATAATTACCGCCAGGATGACATGGTCCGGCTATGGCAGAACTACATTTACAATACGCTGAAAAACCACTTTCTGACAACGGGAGGCTGACGGCTGTAGCTCTTCCTGGACCAAACTATCATATAGAGATACTAGAAAAAACTCCGGTCTTTTTACCGGAGTTTTTAATTACTTTGAAATGGATATCTTCTAGTCTGCGTATGGTTATGGTACGCTCGCCACAAGCCAATCAAATTCGACCCCCGCCCCAGGGATATCAAAGGTGCTCACAGACACACCAACTTGTCCACCACCCTTAAAGCGGTTGTCAAACACACTGCCCATTTCCGTCGAGTTCACATAAAACGTCAGTTCCTTCCCGATACATGTGGCGGTCAATTCGTTGCTGTCTTTCTGCAGGTTTATCGCATTAGACGCACCCCGCGTTAGTTCCGTATACTCACCATCGTCATATTTCCAGATATACCAGTAGCCACCGCTGTTCATAGAGAATTCATACCAACCATCAGCTGTAGCCCGGCAGACGAGGCTGATGTTATTGCGATTAGGACCTGCAACAGTCTCAACCGCGGCATCTATCTGTACATCAACGGGTAACTCAAGGTCATGCACCATGTAAACTGTCGAATGCGTATCATCAACTTGGATGTACACCAAGCTGGTGTCTTCTTCAGCAATGAAACTAACATCATCGGGTACGCTAAATGTGTACCAGCCCTCGGTGTCATCGAATTCAGTTCCTAAGTATGGGTCTCCGGGCTCACTGGCATCAAGATCCACATACGCTGAACCCGTTCCGGTGTCATCGGTCTCTGTCGTATCACCGCCATCTGAATAGACTACTTCAAGTTCACGTCCGTTTATCTGCCCTTCGAGGACCTCACCTGTATTCCACCGGAGTACCTGCAAAGAGAGGGTCTCTTCGGGTGAATGGCTGCGCAATACATCACAGTATTGAGACATCGACCCGTCAGTGGCCAAAACAAGATTCTCCATCGTAGTGAGGATATCACCCGGTTGTACGCCGGTTTGATCCGCACGCGAACCAGACTCGACCGACGCCACCCAGATCCCGGTGATTGAGCCATCTTCTGATCCGACAGCTTGTCCATTTATACCGATTGAGTTCAAGTTCTCGCCGCCTTCAAGAACTTGAATAACATCGCGGGCTACATCGCGCGAGATGCCAAAGGCTTGGCGTGCGTTAGAAAAACTAGAAAAGTGAACAGCAACCAATCGCCCGTCAGGAGTGACGACTGGTCCACCCGAGTTGCCAGGATTACTAGTGGCATCATACTCAATCACCGAATCGACAGATGACCAGGATCTTTCACCACCCGCTTGGGCTTTAGAAACGATGCCTTTATTGAGTGTGAACTCTGGATCGCCGAGTGGGAAACCAGCCACGTAGATATCCATACCTACATCAATTGGTCCGGAATGCCATTCCAAGTAGTCGTAATCCTCGCCATCGATCTTGATGACCGCCAGGTCAGAACATTCCGAGACAGCAACAACTTTTGCATTGCGAGGTTCCGCTTCTCCACCTACCCAGACCTTAAGCAAGGCGGCGCCAGTGACAACATGGTTATTGGTAACCGCCAATCCGGAAGGGTCAATAATGAATCCGGATCCTTTTCCAGCGCTATTTGCCACCAAACCGACTTCTGGATCGATAAATGTGCCCTGAGCTTCGATTTGAACGACAGCATTTTTCACGTCTTGTAAGTTGTCTACCGCTCCGACAGTTGGCTCAGGAAGCTCCTCCTCTGTCTCAACGGGTTCTTCCGTTTCAACAATCTCTTCTGTAGCAGCGGGGACATCGGGGGCATCAGTAGGTGTGCTAGACATGAAATTACACGCGAGACTGATAACCAAGATCAAAGCAGTAAGAAATAGTAGTGGGCTGAACTTCTTAATATCCATGATTTCACTCCTGGGGCGTAGCCATTCAATTATGGTTAAGGACGATCGGCAAACAATATGAACAAGTTAAGTTTACCACGTGCATGTCATGGCTGATGATTTCACTGAATTGGGACAGCTTACAGTGTTGTTGGCTATTTGGGTGAATGGTCTTGCAATATCTTATGGGTTGTTTTGAATGCCATCGGCGGCAAGTTTGACCTATTGAAAAACGAAACTCGATCGACATCATCTCCGGGGGTCGCTTCGCCCGAGATGATCTCAGCACGATAAAAAATTATTATATGCGCACCGCGCGGGTGTTCCTGCCCTGAGAGCACATCGATCAAGTCGGTTGTTTTGATGATTAATCCTGTCTCTTCCAAAACTTCGCGTACAACAGCTACGATGGTGTCTTCCCCAGCATCCACGAAACCTGCAGGAAGTGTCCATAAGCCGCGTGCCGGATTATTTGCTCGCCGGACCAGCAAGACCTGTGATCCTTTCGTGATCAGGGCAGCGACTGCAACTTTAGGGTCCGGGAAATAGATCCAATCACAGTTTAAACATACCTTTCTTAGCCGATTATCGCGGTGAGCAGTATTGAGTGAACTCCCGCAGCGAAGGCAATAATTAACTTCTTCAATGATCATGGAGTGGTCACTCGGCGCAGATAAACTGCCAGTAGACCGCTGACCAGTGCAAGGAGAACCAAAAATATCTCGAGTACACGCCACCAGTACTGATTAGCCAATAACAAAGACTCCAACCAGGGTAGCTCTTCGGTTGCAGCGGATTCAAGGTGGGGCAGCATTACTACAGCTTCTGTGGGGAATGCCTCAATAGATTGGGTCTGTGCAAGCTCAGCCTCAGCTGGAGCTTCTGGTGCTACAGCGTCTGGGGCACGGGCAGCCTCCGATTCCATTTCTTCTCCGGCTGGGGCTGCCAGTATTGGGCTGGCAGGGGATGTCTTTTCAGCAGGTTGTGTTTGACCAAATACCGATTCACTTTCCAGCTTCTCAGCAGCACCCGGCGTCCCAAGTATGCTTTTCTCCATCATCGCAGGCGGTGGTTCCAGCGCTTCTTCAATCGCCATCCCTTCAGTATCCATTTCAACGAGTGGTTCTGCCATTTCCATGGCCTGTAGTGCATTATCAAGCGCGATCGTCCTCCCCATGCTAGCTGGACGCAGCGCCAGCAAATCTCCCATAAACACCAGCACCAACAGCACACTGGCAATGACTGAAGTGAACTGCAACGCTGGTGTAAATCGGAACCACCCAGGTAATATCTCAGGGCGTGAACCAACCATATCTCGCGAAAGTATAAAATTGCGGGGGGGCTTGACACGCGGTTGGCTGCGCATAAGCTGCCGGGTTTTCCGTAACTCTAACAGAGTTTCTCGGAGTTCAGCGTTTGTGGATAACCGCTTTTGTAGCCGGTCTAGTTCTTTTGCAGATAACTGCCCATCCAGGTATGCTGATAAAGCCTCCCAATCATTTTTCGAAATCTTATTACTCATGGTGAACCCTCATTCACCAGACGAAAAGCAGATGGCAAAAGTTCCCAAAACGATTGCAAGCAATTCCTAAGCTGCATGCGAGCTCTTGATAGTCTGCTTTTGACAGTGCCAATTGGCTTGCCGATCACATTGGCTGCTTCCTGATAATTAAATCCCTGGATATCAACTAGAATCGCGATTGCTCGAAAATCATCTGGTAGTTCATCAAGGCAGGCTTGAATTGCATGAAAAAGCTCAATACGTTCAGCAGTCTGCTCAGGCGACTCATTTGGGTCGACCATCCAATGCGGTGACTCGATCTCCTCATCATTGTTGTCCAATGGTTCAAGCGCTGTAGTGGGTCGTCTTTGCCTGCGGCGCAGTTCGTCATAACATGCGTTCGTTACAATTCGAAGCAACCAAGCACGAAAGGACCCACCACGGAAAGAACGGATTTTGCGGTACGCTGAGATAAATGCATCCTGGGTTGCATCATCAGCTGCAGGTCCCTCCCCCATCATACGATATGCCTGGTTGTATACGATTTCCTGATACTCAAGGACAAGGCGGTTAAATGAGTCTAACTCCCCGCGTTGAGCTTCGCTGATCAGAGCTTTTTCATCCATTCTGGACCTTATTTCTACGCACAACCAACCAAAACATTCCGCGCCAAACCATCATTCCCGCTGCACTGACAGCAGCCAAGACGAGGATAAAAAGCCACGAGGATGGCGTATCCAGCAAGATAGCCCGCAGCCAGGCTGCGAATGGTGCGGCATATAACATGGCCAACGCTGGTCTCCATAGTTTGTGCCAATCTGTAATGACTTCACTTTGGTACACACCTAGAAATGGGCTGATTAAATACCACGCCACCAGTACAGGGATAAATGTTGTCAACATACGCAAGCCAGCTGTGTCAAGGCTGCCATGGGTAGCGAACCCGATGATCGCCACCAGCGCAATTGCACAGATATCACCAGCGTGCAGCCAATAATAGTTTTTGCGTTGCATTGTTTCTCAGCCTCACTCTGATAAGTTCGCTTAGGGGATAAGATCGCGCTATAGGATGTCATTCCCGCGGTTGCAGTTCTTGGTAAATGAACCAGTTCCCTTTTCGTTTATCTACATTATTCGGAGCGCGGTCATAGTAGATATCAAACAGGCGACCTTGGTCAGTATCGACACGATAGTAATCCTGCCCTACTCCCCATGAGCCGCGCATTGAGGCGGTGGCAGCATGTGTCGGGCGCATATTCCGAGCCATCCGCCCGCGGCGTTGATAATCGTGCCATTCCTTGTGCAGCGTAGTAATCCGAAAATCTACTCCACGCCAGGTAAATCCGTCTGGGCGGCCTGGTTTTTTCTCCAATAACGGGATGTTATCAAAAATGGGCTCTATCGCCTCGTTAATAAATTGGATGGGAGAGGTTTTACTTTCCATAGGGTTGTAATAGAAACTTGATCGTTATTACAAGCAACAAGCGATGAACGGCAGCCTCCAAATTATACAAGAGATTATGCCTGATTAAAACTGAAGTACTAGAATTGTTAATGCGGGATCCCAAGATATAATAAAATCGTATAAATGAGAGCTGGTTACGACTTGCAGGTGGAAACTACCGACATAGCGACGGTCTCCTTATGCAGGGACACATTAAAACTGGGCATAATTATTAATAATTTCTTAATATGACCCAAAAGTCCTATTGAATCTCATACTACAACTTCTTATAATGTAAACGATGAGAGTCCTTTTCCGTTGGTTGGCTGTGCTTACCTTCATCCTCCTGGTGATTGCCCCAGGAGGATATTCAACCTACGCTCAGACCGGGGAAGGTCCCACTGAACGGCAGCGCTATTTTCCTCAAAAACATCACAAAGTCGCAAATGAATTTCTAGACGAATACGAATCAATTACTTATTCCGAAGTTGTCTATGGCTACCCCATTACAGAAGCATTCCACGACTTAACCAGTGATCGCATCATCCAATATTTCGAACGAGCCCGATTCGAATTACACACCGAAAACCCACCTGATAATCGGGTTGTGACCACCATGCTGGGCGAGCTGACCTACAAACCCGGACCTCAACTTAGTCTCCCCAACAACACATCGGCGTGTCTATCTTATACTAGAAAGGGGCCAAGTAACAGCTACCAAGTGTGCTATGCCTTCTTAGGGTTTTTTGAGAATTATGGCGGCATCGATCAGTTTGGCTATCCAATCTCGAATTTTGAAATCCATGATGACCGGATTGTACAGTACTTCCAGCACGCACGCTTTGAGTGGCATCCGGAACGTTCTACCGGTCAGAGGGTCGTACTAACTAACCTTGGAGAAAAATATTTTGAGATCCGGACTGAGAATCCGAAACGATTGTTGCCAGTACCCGTATCTATCAGCAACAACCGACCCTTGACTATCCTTGATCTAAAAGTAAGAGCATACCCATCGAGTCCAATACTTACACGCAGTGGCCTTCAAACAGTTTATATCGTCGTCCAGGATCAAAACCTTTATCCGGTTTCCAATGCTGATGTAGTCCTAGAAATCGAATTGCCATCTGGTGAGACCAGACGAACCATCGTACCTGAACGCACGGATAAAAATGGCATAACGAAATTCAACTTCACGTTTGAAGACCAGCCTACCGGACTAACTAAAATCAACATCCAAGCCCGGGCGAATAAGCTGCAAAGCGAGACAATTACCTCTTTCCGCATTTGGGATTAACCGCAGCTAAATTATAGAAAAACAGCCCTCCGCTTCAAGATGCGGAGGGCTGTTTTATTTGACTCTTCAGCTCGCGAATTGATTCTAGATAAGCGAGCGTTCATTTACAATTGCCCTTTGAGCTGAATGAGTGATTGGTGGTATTCTTCGATATTTGGTGGGTTTAAATCGATGATTCGCTCTAATATTTTCACCGCGCCGACCGTGTCGCCCGCATCCAGGAAGCTCTCTCCGACCGTGTCCAACTGCTCAACAGCTTGGTCGACACGATCCATTTGTCGGTACAAATCCGCCAATCGAATTCGTAGAGAAATTTGATTCGGGTTGCTTTCAACCAAGGATTCTACAAATTCGACTGCTTGCTCCTTTTTCCCACTTGCAGAAAGATAAGCGATAAATTGCTCCAATTCTGCCAGCGCTTGGGATTGGTTTTCTAGGCGGTAATTCAGTTCAACGAGTCTTGTCCGGGCTTCTCCATCGTCAGGCTGTAAGGTGCGTACTCGTTCATAATCCTCCAAGGCACGCCGCCAATCTAATCTCTGCAGATCGATATCTGCCATGCGCTTGTAGAGTTCTACCTGCCAAGATTTTTCATCCGGCAACTTTTCCGCGACGCGGAGTGCTTCAGTGTACGTCTTGCGTGCCATATCCAGTTCCGCCATGCGGTAGTACACTTCTGCCAATTTAATGTATTCCTTCAATGCATCTTCAGACCTATCGATGCTGATGAGCAAGTTAATCAACTGGCTCCTGGGTTTCAAATCCATCGGTGCAATATTCATCATCCTCTTGTAATACTCAACCGCCCTTTGGGGCTCCCCGCGTGAGTTGTAGGAATTCGCGACTACCCCTAGCTTACTGATCGCTTCGGGCAAGAGCCCCTGCTTAACTAGCAATTCACCAATATAGGAATGGATTGGCAGATAGGTTGGAGCATGCTGGAGAGCAAAGAAAGATTCCTCCATGGCTGAGTTCAATAAACCTTCACCAGCGAGCTTATAAATATTTGACAGCGATTCGACAACTTGACCACTGCTCGATTGGGTGATCATCTCAGCTAACGGGATCATCGGTCCGCCGTTCTCTAGTGGAGGTATTTGTTGGCGAGCTTGCGATAAACTCACACGCCAATTTGGACGCATCAATAACTCAGAAACATTATCGCACACGCGTTGGTGTAGACTCTCATCTGTTACTAGGCGTTGGCTTTCGATAATTGGGTCATATGCATCCAGAATACTTTGCCGCTGCTCCTCCGGGATTTGTGAAATGTCGGCTAAGGCTAATGCTCGCAAATATTCAATTGCTGCCTCATCAATCCGATTCAAACGGTTAAGCGTCTGTCCCAGCAGTAAACGTGAGCCGAGTGCAAAATCCGGATGCTGCACTGCTTTTTGGAGATACCGCTGAGTGCTTTCAAAGCGTTCGCTTTCAAACCGCAAGTACCCAAGATCGAAGTACGCTGCTGGGTGATCTATTCCCGCTTCAAGTGCGTGCTCCAATTCAACCGCCGCTTGAGACAGGTCACCTTGGGTCTGCAAATCCAACACTTGGCTTAAATGGCGTGCGATACGGTTCGCGTCAACCGTTTTCTGTGAAGAAAACGGAGAAGATCCACCGAGAATTGCTTGGAATCCGGGCCGAGATGTTCCATCACTAGCAGAATCTTCAGGTCCCTCGAATAAAATACTGGCCAGCGCGATTAAAGAGGTGTCCAGCGTTTCTTCAACTGGATCTTTCTCCATTTCGAGTACTGCCGCAACATCTGGCTCATCTGAAAGCAGCGTCTCTGTTGGCTCAATAGTGCTGCTCTGCCTTTGGGGAGCTTCGGGCTTGGGAAGCGGTTGATATTCTCGTATATAGGTGAGTGCCTGCTGGGCTTGCTGATTATTAGGATCCAGCTCTATCACATGGTTGGCGACTTCAGATGCTTTCTCATTCTCCCGCGCATGCTGATAAAGACTGGTGAGCGCTAAATACTCACGCACGGCTTCCTGGTTTTTTCCCAAACGTTCATAAATTAATCCCAACCGTGAACGAGCAGGGATGCTCTCAGGGTTGACCTCGATCGCTCGCTGCCAGTTCGCAATCGCCTTCTGAACTTCGCGGTTGTGCAAGTACAGCTCTGCGGCTCTAAGGGACGCCTTTTCAACACGCTCATCCTCTCCGAGCCGCTCGCAAATCACGGCGATCTTTTCAAATGGCATCGGGTCTTTGGGATTTTGTTTGGCAACCTGAAGATAATAACGGAGCGATTCGTCATATTGCTCTATCTCATAAAGCGATAATGCCAGATTAGCAAGTGCTGTCTGGTCGTTGGGAAACTCATGCAAAGCATGACGGTAATGGTCAGCGGCTAAATCCCAATTTTGATCCCAAGCAGCTGAATGCCCTTGTTCAATCGCCTTCTGATAGAGATCATCGCTTCCACTCATAATAACTCCATGCTAAACACTCTGAATCGTAGTGCATGCACAATAAGAACAAGTAAATGAACATGCTGAGGATTATGAACCAATTACCACCAACTCACCCCAGTTTTTACCAGATCGAGCTTCAGTTGCCAAGGGGATGCTCAAAGGATAGGCATCTGACATAATGTGCATAACCAATTTCGCCGTGTGGATGATCTCTTCCGTTGGACATTCAAGGACTAGTTCATCGTGAACCTGCAGCAATATTTTTCCGTGCAGTTTTGCTGCGTTCATGGCGTCCGGCAAGCGGATCATCGCAATTTTCATAATATCCGCAGCCGTACCTTGAATGGGAGCGTTGATGGCTTCACGTTCTTCTCGGTTGCGAATAATATGGTTTGTTTGGGAAGCTAATCCCGGAAAATATCTTCGCCGGCCTAATAAGGTTTCAACATAACCTTGATCCACGGCTAGGCGGCGGGTGGCATCCAAGTAGTTCTTCACTCCAGGGAAGCGTTCAAAATAGGCCTGAACAAAATCTTCCGCCTCGGCTAAAGTCAGATCGGTTGTGCGGGTCAAGCCAAACGGGCTCATACCATAAATCAATCCGAAATTGATTGCTTTCGCATGCCGTCGCTGTTCTTTTGAGACATCATCAAGTGGGATACTATATACTACTGCGGCTGTCGTAGCATGGATATCTTGGCCAGCACGGAAGGCAGCCAGCATGGCCTCGTCCTGCGCGATATGCGCCACAATTCTAAGTTCTACTTGTGAATAATCGACAGATAGCAGCTGATAATCCGGTCTAGTGATGAATGCCTGCCGAACTTTACGCCCTATTTCTGTGCGGATCGGTATGTTCTGGAGGTTGGGATCTGATGAGGCTATCCTTCCGGTAACACTCCCGGTCTGGTTGAAAGATGTGTGTACCCTCCCCGTTTGTGAATTGACCTGAGTGGGCAGAGCTTCAAGATAAGTTGATTGCAACTTCGCAAGCTCACGGTATTCTAATACCAGATCAACAATCGGATTTGCTCCGGACATAGACTCCAATATGCTCGCAGCCGTTGAATAAAAACCTGTCGCAGTTTTTCGTGCTCCAACCGGGGGCGAGAGACTCAACCTCTCGAACAACACTTTGGATAGCTGCTGCGGTGAATTCAGGTTGAATTCTTCGCCGGCCATTTGGTAAATCTGGGTAGAAATATCGTTAATCCTACCGCTTAGATCTGCTGACATCTGCTGTAAAAATTCTGTGTCTAATGCGATGCCCGCCATTTCCATGTCAGCCAAAACAGGAATTAAAGGCATCTCAATCTCGTCGAATATCGGCATCGCTGCATGGCTAGAAAGTTCTTCCTTCAACTGCGGGAGAATCTGCAGAACGATCGCGGCGTCTGCGCTGGCATAATCGGCTGCCTTTGCGATGGGAACCTCAGCCATGCTCAGCTGTTTCTTACCGCTGCCGATCAACTCAGCGATAGCTGTCATATCGAAGCCGAGTCGCACCCAAGCCAAGTTTTTTAGACCCAAATTTCTAGAATTTGGATTGATCAACCACTCGGCGACCATGGTGTCAAAACCCAGCGGCTGCACCTCCAAACCATAACGGGCCAATATTACAAAATCATATTTAATGTTATGCCCAACCTTCGGAATCTTTGATGCAGTCATTGGTTTACGTAGGGCAGACAGCACGCTGTCGATGGGGAGCTGTGTACCCAGATGAGGTTGGTGGCCGACAGGTATGTAATATCCTCGGTCCCCCTCGATCGCTAAGGAAATACCGACCAAATCAGCACTCATCTGATCCGTGGATGTCGTTTCAGTATCAAATGAAATAACGTCAGCCTGCTCTAAACGTTTGACGAGTAACTCAAGCGCCTTCAAGTCGTCTATCAGCACGCTTTTTATTTGCGAATCGGCTGGCCCTGAGCTTATATTTGGTGGCGTATGGTCCATAAAGAGCGGAAGCTGACCTCCGATGTCGGAGACTTCTAAACCATATGCTTTTTTCAACGCCTGCAACCGCCCCATTAATGCACGGAACTCCAATTCACGAAAAATCGCCTCAACATTGGCGGGATTGAAATGGTCAGGACGTGCCTGATCCAGGTCCAAAGGTATATCGAGTGTCGTTACGATCTCAGCCAGAGTCCGGCTTAAGTAAGCCGAATCGCGACCCGCTTCCAATTTTTTTCTGGCACTGCCCTTTATTTCGCTGATGTGGGTGTAGATACCATCTAAACTATCAAATTCCCTTAGTAGTTTAACGGCCGTCTTATCCCCAACACCCTTTACGCCAGGTATATTATCAGATTTGTCGCCAACCAAAGCTTTATAATCGACAATTTGATCTGGACGCACTCCCAGATAATCGATAACATCCTCTTCCAGGAAATCCCGCGCCTCTGCCAGGCTTTTGCCCGGTAAATTCACAATAATCCGCTTGTCGACCAACTGAAGCAGATCACGATCGCCCGTAAATATCTTAACCCCCAGTCCATGGGTCTTAGCTTGTTTAGCGACACTACCCAGGACATCATCCGCCTCATAATTCTCAGCTTCCAAGCGCGGGATGTTGAATGCGTCTACTAGCTGCCTAATACGCTCGATCTGTGGTCGCAGGTCATCAGGCATTTTTTCCCGTGTTCCTTTATACTCCGGGAAAATTTCGTCGCGAAAAGTCTTGCCTGTATCGAAAGCAACCGCTAGATAATCAGGGTTTTCTCGCTCAAGGATACGCAATAGTACGCTGATGAAACCATAGATACCTGCTGTTGGTTCCCCCTGACTGGTTTGAAAACGACTGGCATCACCACGAGTAAGCGCAAAGTACATACGATAGGCTAGGGCATGACCGTCAATTAAGTAAAGGGTAGGGGGCATAATTAACCTGGTAACAGAGCTATGTTTCTCCTGGAATGCCCTGTGCTTGGCGGATATGGTCGGTAAAGCCTCCAATAACCGCTGGTGTGAATGGGTCGAACTCCGAGGCGAGAACATATCCAGGTGCCCAAAAGTGTTGGGAGGGGTTCTCAAGAGCGAATTGCGGAAATTCTTGGAATATTAAAGTGGAAGTATAATTCTCAACTTGCCTGATAATTGTTAGGGGCGCGAGATTGGGTGGCGCCGAAGCGATCCATTGCAAATATTCCGGGCGGATTGTGAGGTAATCCAACCGCCAACCAGAAGCTATGGCAACATCACGTACCCATTGTTCAAGCCTCGAACGTATGCTCCCGATAATTTTATGGCGTGGCATTCTAGGAATCAGCAAACAAGCATAATTCAATATATGCCACTCCATTGTACTCAGTTGAGTGAAATTCTCTAATAATGAAGTGTGGATTCCTCGCCGTGTGCCCTCATAAACTGCTTGTTGAATTTTAGGTGGAATGGATTCGGTGTACTGAGCTTCAACCCCACCCTGTTCTCCTGTTGATCCTGTAGTATGTGCAAACGCTTTCTGATTATTCTGACCCTCTTCAATTCGATCCTCTATTGGTCTTTCGCGATCTGCCACAGCCAAAACTGTCTCTTCTGTTGTATACGCCCAAAGCCATGGTGTCTCTTGATCAGAAACCTGAATATTATGCCTCGCTGGAGGCTCTTCGCCTACATGATCTATTGTTTCAACCTGGCTGCCAAATCCTCGGCGGGAAGTACCAACTCCCGGTTCATCGTATAACAGCGCTTGCGCCCGGTTCTCCCGTATGAGAACATCAACAATATTCTTTACCTGAGATCTGATCTCGAAGAAATGTGCGTCACCCGCGAATATGATGGCAATTACCATATTTGCTTGTAGCCGTGTCGCGTAGAGCAGCGATTCACTGGGGTAATTTTCAACTTGGAAATAGCGAATCAAGTCGTTCGATTTTTGTTCTACGGTTCCGAGTAAACTCCGATCATCCCAATAACCAATGACTTGATCAGTAAGTTTTTCCGCAGCCTCCCGCAAGAATTGGCCAACATACGCCCACAATTTACCTTCACTGATAACTAGTGCGGCTTGGGCGCCAGATTCAACCATTTGCTCCTCAAGCAACGTTTCAACACTGGTGTTCGTCAACCGCCAACGTATTGCTGAATCAGTATTATCGAGGAACGGGAGATCTTTGCTTTGTTTATCTACCTTGGTGATTTCCGGTACCCGTTGCTCAGATGATTGCTGGTTGGAGTTTTCCGGTTGCGCTGCATCCGTTAAGACCTGCTCAACAGCTGCGTTAAGTTCATTTATAGTGAATGGTAGCAATAGCCATTCATCGACGTCTATATTCCCAATGCCTGGCACTGCTTTCTGATCTTTGTGGAGGATAACTAATTGTCGAATACCTGGGTTTAGCTTGCGTACTTCTGTGCTAATTCGGGCGATTGACCCTTCCACACATGCGCTGTCAAGAATTGCCAGATTATAGCTACCCCGAGAAGCAAGTGAGAGTGCTGAAGCCATACCGCTGGAGAGCGTGGTGCGGTAATCTCCTAATCCATCTAGCTTTTTTTGGAGCAACTGCCCAAAACCATAATGGGGTGTGACAAGCAGGATATTGGCTGTCATGCGTAGAGTCTATCACGGGCTGAAATCACAAGCAAGACAAGCTGCTCAACATTTTTGAAATGGTACCCGAATAAGGTTGACAAGCGCCAATGTCCATGATATTTTTTCTTTAGAATGCCTCGCAAAAAGGGCAACTTCAAGTATTTTTTGATTCTCATTCTCACACTGATGATTTCTGCGTGGGTGGTCGAACTCGCATCTGCCCAAGCGAGTGATCGACAAACAACCATCGTGGTTTCGTATACCGAATATGAATGGTGGTTAATCCGCTGGGCGGACAATCAAATCATCTGCAAAATCATAAGCGATCATGAAGGACTTCCTACCGGCAAGGAAGTACTAAAATCGTGCGGAGAAGATCTATACTACGAGTGGATCAGCACGCCACCATGTAAAAAAGTAGCCAAAGGGAGTAGCGATACATCGACTTGTTCTGGCTATTACTTCCACCTTGCATCTCGGAACAACACAACTCGAGAAGTCATCATAGACCTACCATCTCCTGCAGTTTGGATAGATCTAAAGGGTTGTGACGCGCTGCAGGACAGCAACCTATGTAGAACAATGCCGTATTTAGTTTTGATTGGCGAAGAACCTTTACCAAACGAAACTATGGTTGCCATCGAGGGGACATACGCTGGCGAGCCATTTTATTGCGAATCGGATATATGCAATATCCCGTTACGCCCAACTGCACCGCAAGGTGTTGTCGTAGAATTCTGGGGGTTATCCAGCTATGGTGATAAAACCGATCTATATAAGGCATATGTCCGCGTAGTAGATAGTGGCGTCACTACTCCGCCAGGAGCAGGGGGGTGGTATGTTGATGTGTTGTCTACCCAATGGGTAGGTGGCAGCACAGCAGTATGCGCTCAAACATGGGAAGCTTTCCCCCCGGCAGGTGAGTTGCCCTCTTGGCTGCAAACCCCCGAACATCCCGAAGTGCTCGCTTCTGATGGTGCATATTTCTACCTGGCAGGGCGTTTAATCGCTCAGGGAGTAGTCGATGCCTCTGCCTGCCCATCAGGGGGACTGCTGCCGAATGGCTATGCCGATACCTGCGGGTTGGAGAAATCGAGTGATTTAATTGAGGTCTGGCAAAACCAGTTTGACGAGAGCTTGATTGATGTCGCGGATGAGACTGGAGTACCAGCCCAATTGATGAAAAATTTATTTGCTCAAGAGAGCCAATTTTGGCCGGGGATGTTTCGGGTGCGGTGGGAATTCGGATTGGGGCAGTTGACGGCAAACGGCGCTGAGACAATCCTACTGTGGAATCCAACTTTCTTCGACCAGTTTTGCCCGCTAGTTTTGTCAGAAGATAATTGTAGCAAAGGTTACCTGGGGATAACACCAGAAGACCAAGCAATCCTGCGAGGTGCTCTCGCTCTACAGGTTAATGCGAATTGCCCGGATTGTCCAACAGGTGTGGACTTAACTAATGTCTATTTCAGTATGCCGCTATTCGCAAATATTCTGCGCTCGAACTGCGATCAGGTCGCCCAAATTATCTTCAATGCCACCGGAGAACGGGCTGGGGCAGTCAGCAGTTACGAAGACCTCTGGCGCTACACGATTGCTAATTATCAAGCTGGACCTGGTTGCGTCTCGTTCGCTATCCACATGGGTTGGCGCAGCGCTGAAGGATGGCTAACTTGGGAAAATGTGGCCTCCAACTTCACCGAAACCTGTAAAGGAGTCGTTCCATATGTAGATAAGATCACAGAGTAACGAGAAATGGCTTCTCCACCCCGCAATACTTGATCCTATAGATATCCCCCGCCCAAACCAATTAATATGTTTTTACTTGCCGCCCCTTAGACTTGTCCTTCCTGTTCGGCGATCCGGTCTTAACGGTCAATTCTAGAATCATGAACACTTGCCACTGCTGAATTGACTAGTCCGCCTTGAGCAGTTGACGAGCGAGTTCGGCAAATTCATCCCATTCTTCCTGGAAAAAATGCACGGTCAGGTTGTTCAACTGAAGATGATAAGTTACTTCACCATCAGGCTCTTCAACCCGCCAGGCCAGGTATGACGCAGTTTCTGATATGATCTCCGTCTCAGGGTCCTGCATTTCATTTCCCATACAATCAACTCCTTGTGTCGAATCGAGCAAGCAAATCGAAATCCTACCTTACCAATAGATCGATCCGGTCGGATTATGGTGCAGGCAAAACAAACCATGGGTTAACAAATCCACCATGATACCGCACTTCAAAATGGAGATGTGGCCCTGTCGAATTACCTGTGCTTCCGCTGTAGCCGATTGTTCTCCCAGCAGAGAGACTTTGACCGCATACGGCCGTAACGCTGCTCATATGAGCGTATAAGGTTTGGTAGCCATTGCCATGGTCAATCATAACCATATTACCGTAACCACCAGTAGCCCAACCTGCGAAAACCACAACACCACTATCGGCAGCATATATGGGCGCTCCCTCTCCAGCTGCGATATCGATACCTAAGTGCCCAGACCAGTAATCATTTCCCGAGATACTGTGATTTCCCGCTGGCCAAATGAATGCACCACTCCCATAAGCACCCTCATAGCTGCCGGAACATGCCCCTGAGCCATACACGGCACTGGACACCCCGGCTCGTCCACGAGGAATAACAGGGATAATCCACTGTCTGAACTCACGGTGCCCACCGGGAACCATCACCCACGTCCCTGGCGCAAGAGTTGGCATAGTTAAATCTAGCCTATTCCCCGAAAATGCCAGGATATCATCGACTGACGCTTCAAAACTTGCCGCTATACCTTCAAATGTATCTCCCGCTTGCCATTCATAATAAACTCCATCGATGGGAGGGATCATAAGCTCCATATCGACAGCAATCATATCGGGGTTATCATCTAACTGCTCGTAGTTCGCCCACAGTACGGTTTCAGGTTGTATACCAAACTTTGAGGCGATCTCAAATACTGAATCGCCCGTTGAAACTTTGTATACTTTGACGTCCTGTCGCGGCCGGTTCGGAATTATTGTGTACAACAGAGCTTTGCGGCGAATCCCTTTATCCCCCTCAACTGAATTAATCGCAGGTATTAACATACTCGAGGGATTATCTTGAGTCAGGGGGTCGGATAATTCTTTCTCTACTGGTGCGGCTGGCGAGGTTGATTGGTCGATGCGAGTGAATAACCCCCAAGCAAGATATACCGCTGCGCTGGTTAACATAAATGCAACCAGCCAGGCAACACCCGAAATTACATTGTTTTTTGTGGCACTCATGGGGGACAATCGCTGTTAAAACACTTCCGACGATTACATATCTTCGGTTAGCGTTTCCAAGAACTCCTCATTGTTCTCGGTGCGGGCAACCCGCTGTAAGATCGCTTCGGTGCCAGACGCCGAATCAAGTCCTGCCCCTTGAGGGGGTGAGGCAACCAATTGATCATACATGCGGCGCATGAGCCAGACGCGCGGTGTGAGATCCGGGCCAAGCAGCAGCTCTTCGCGGCGGGTCGAAGAACGTGCGATGTCGATGGCGGGATATACACGCCGTTCCTGCAACCTGCGGGAGAGGTGCAGCTCCATATTGCCAGTGCCCTTAAATTCCTCGTAGACGACATCGTCCATACGAGAACCTGTATCGATAATGCAGGTCGCGATAATCGTTAACGATCCGCCTTCTTCGATATTGCGAGCCGCACCGAAAAATCGTTTCGGTGGGTATAACGCAGATGGGTCGATACCTCCCGATAATGTCCTCCCGGATGGAGTGACAACCAGGTTATAGGCTCGGGCCAATCTAGTGATGGAATCCATCAGAATTACGACATCCCTACCGCCCTCAACCAACCGCTTGGCGCGTTGTAAGGCCATTTCGGCGACGCGTACATGTGAAGACACTGGTTCATCAAAAGTCGAAGAAATGACCTCGGCGTCCACCGAACGATCCATATCCGTCACTTCTTCAGGTCGTTCACCGATCAATGCGACCATCAAATGGACATCATGATACTTCGTTGAAATTGCATTCGCAATCTGCTTGAGGATAGTGGTTTTACCAGCTTTTGGCGGAGAGACAATTAAGCCTCGCTGACCACGTCCAATCGGTGTAACCAAATTAATCAACCGTGGTGCAAGTGTGTGCCGGTCTGTCTCAAGATCAAAACGCGTTTCTGGAAAAATAGGCGTCAGTGATTCGAATGTCGGTCTGCGCCGGGCATCTTCCGGGCTGATACCATTGACCGTTTCCATCCTTAACAGACCGTAGTGTTTTTCAGTCTCACGCGGTGGGCGTACCTGCCCGATAATCAAATCTCCATTGCGCAGTTTATAGCGGCGAATTTGGGATTGAGATACATAAATATCATATGGACCTTGCTGATAATGTCCTGAACGCAGGAAACCAATCCCCTCGTTCATGATCTCTAATATCCCACCTCGTATCTCAAGGCCTTCTTGCTCTGCTTGAGCCTGTCTTATACGCATGACCAAGTCTTCTTTTTTCAGCCGGGATGCGCCAGTGACTTTTAGCTCTTTCGCTGTTTGACGTAGCTCGGCTAAAGGGGTTGATTCCAATTGTAATATGTCCATGTTATTCGTCTCTTTTGAATCAAAGCAGGGGTAATTTGTCGATTTTTATCTAAGCGAGGCTTGCTGCATAAAAGCACGACCAGCTATAGTATTGGTTGTTACTTGGTAAATGCTAAATAAAGGGGGTATTATTGGGGGAACCCACGCCCACATCAATCCGTGCGATTAATCCTGTGTAAATGGATAAACCTTAGCAAAACGTTCCCCAAGCCTTGGAAATATTATACACTATTTTATTTAATTGTCTGATTATACCTGTAAATTGGAAGTTTCCAATTTTACCATGCAATCATTAGGACGGGGAGTTAACCTTGATCACCGGTAAAGATACGTCGATAAACGACTTAGCGTAACGGAGAGGCACTATTTACGCGCACGATTGCGAAAATAGATTAGAGGTATAAACGCCAGCGGGACTAACCCATAGACACACAACCCACCGCTAGATGTTCTTGGATTGACGATTGGTTCATCTTCGTTTGATATCTCGGTCACAACCGGCGGACTAATTCGTGGGTCAATATTTGTTGATTGTGGCGCAGGATAATCTAGATCTTCATCTGTGGTCGGTTGCCAACTATACTCGCCTGCTGAAGCTTCCCCCGTGACAATTTCATAAGCCACACCATCTGCAACGACAATGACACGCCCTCCTAAAGCTAAAGCGCTGGCTAAGGCAGGTTTGCTTGCCAATAAGTTAAAGTAATCCTTTGATAAAAAATCAATCTTGATCGTCTTGAACTGCTCGGGGTCATAAATTGTGTCCACCCAAACTCCATCCACAAAGAGGAATGTCCTGGCATCGGCATAACGGACAATTTCGACAGCCTCTTTGAGCTTTTCAGCCGGTGCGTCGGCAGCTGCAAGCGCACCTTGATCAGCAGCTTCGTGTACGGCATTCTCCCCATAACTTGGGGCAGAAGCCGCCCGTTGTGCATCCTGCAGTGCATCTTTTGAAATACGCTCCCGATCTAACACACTTAACGGGGCTTCTTCTGTGATCAGATAGGAAGTATATGGTGTGACAATGCCGTAGCGAATGCTGAGCTCAATTATCTGATCAATTGTTTCTGGATCTGGTCCAGAGAGGCGGACTTGGTTCAGCAAATAACCAATCTTACGGGTTGCCCACAATCTGGTGATCACTGCGTTATCAGCGGAAGTGCGAGAAAACCCTTGTGGGAATACGTATTCATGGTAATGAATATCCACATCCTTTCCTGCCTGCTTCCCTGATAATCCGATCGTTGTCGTGCCCCCGCGTTGATAGCGACCTAAGATTACGATCTGAGAGCCTGCAAATAAATCGGGTATCGGGTCAGGGTGTACATCCGAGATTACAACATCCCCGTAATCAAGCGCTAGATCTGTCAATACTGGAGTGGATATCTTGGTATAAAATTTAGAAAGGATTTCGTCGAGTGCATCCCCAGGCAGAACATATGTTGTCATACCGCGATGCCTCTGGCTTAGCGAGTCAAGCAGATAGGTGTCGACATCATACCCAACCCCAAAACTGAATATCCGGATATTCTCAGGTGCACTAACGGAAATATTATCCAAGATTTGCTGTGATTCTACGACCCCCTCGGTTGGCAAGCCATCGGTTAGAAAGATAAGATATGCTGGCCGCGAGGGATTTGCGATCGCTGCGGCTTCTAATAGAGCACGATTGATGTCAGTGCTGCCCTGAGCGCTCAAACGATTAACCCAATCAACAGCGTCAGCTGCTGCACTCGCTGGCTGCATTTCATGTCTATACATTTGTATCCCAGTGCTGAAAGCGACAATATTGAATGTATCCTCCGGATTTAGATGGTTCAAGATATAGCCAAGCGCCTTCTGAGCCTGTAGGAATTTCTCACCATCCATACTCCCAGACCGGTCTAGAATTAAGATTATGTCTTTTGGCAGCACTTCCATCGAAGCTTCAATCTGAGGTGCCAGCAACAGCATAAAGTATCCTGGATGATCCGCGCCTAGTCCAGGATCCCGGTAGGTGACCAAATGGAGTGCCTGTCCTGCGCCTAATGAGTAGTAGAGCGTAAAATCCGTGTCAGGGCGCACATCATTTTCCTCATACCCCGCGCTCACTTCGTGGTCACTCTCCCTATCGACTGACACACTGTGGCTAGGAGAATAGACACTGCGGATGGGCTCATCCGACGAATGGATTTCCACCGAAACGGATACATTATCTAAGGGTTCAACCGAGAACTTCTCTGTATTAAGGGGATAAATATATTTAACAAGTCCATTTTCGGCTGTCAGTACCTGGCTGTAAGTTAGTTCTATCTTTCTTTCACCGCCTGGTGGGATTGGGAAAATGCTCGCCTGGACTGCGTCGCGGTCTATATACTCTAATAAAGCCGGGTCTCTTAGCGAGCGTACAATCTGCTCGTAGGTTTGGCGTGCTTCGTCAGCCCTCAATACCGTGCCGGGGACTGGTTTACCGTCTATCCAGAGCGAAAAATCTGTCACGACTGCTTCGCGTGGTATAGGAAATATGTAAGTCCCTTCAATCTGCCAATCATTTGGATTGTAAAAGACCTGGTCCACATGAGTAATTGCTACCTGATCATTTATTTCAACCGTCACATGATGGTAGCGAATTTCAAGCTGCGCAACTGGGAACGGCTGTGGTGGACAAGGCCGTGGAACACAAATCGGCGGTTGGGGTATGATGATTCCATCAGCGGCAGCCGGATTCGTGGCAATCGTAACTGCAATGATCAAAGTAAATAGGAATGCGAGAGCGTTTCGTTTCATCATACACCTCCGGTTGATCGTCACGGATATTTGCACAAGAGTCACTTACCCACCAGACGCCGAAGCGATGGCATTTGTTCCAATGGTATAATCGGAGATGTCGGAAGCTGGGCACAAAGTTTCCTTGTGAACTTTGTGCTCTGTTAATATTTACAGAAATGTAGGTGTTTGTAATATGCTTGAAAAAATAGCTGGGATAGAACAGAGATATGATGATCTAAATAATGAGCTGATGGAAGTCGGTGATGACTATCATAAAGCTGCTGAATTGGGTATGGAAAGAGCAGAACTTGAACCAGTTGTCCAAAAAGCGCGCGAGTATCGCCAGTCACTCACCGAGCTTGAGGAAGCGCGCAGTTTGATCAAGGTTGATGATGAAGATATGCGATTGTTGGCAGAAGCCGAAGTCGCTGAACTCGAAGAAACTATCACTAGACTTGAAAGCGATATAAGAAGCTTGCTGCTGCCAAAAGATACGCGTGATGACCGGAATGTGATCATGGAGGTACGTGCTGGCACGGGGGGTGATGAAGCAGCGCTTTTCGCAGCAGACCTGTTCCGTATGTACAGCCGCTACGCCGAGAACAATCGCTGGAAGACTGAGATTCTGTCTTCGAATGAGATTGGAATTGGCGGTTTCAAAGAGGTCGTTTTCCTTGTCAAAGGCAAGGGCGCTTTCTCGCGCTTGAAATTCGAATCCGGGGTTCATCGTGTACAGCGTATACCCCAGACGGAATCACAGGGACGGATCCATACTTCAGCAGCGACCGTAGCGGTCTTAGCTGAAGTCGATGAAGTTGAAATCAAAATACCGGATACCGACATCCACATGGACGTCTATAAGTCTGCGGGGGCAGGCGGTCAAAGTGTCCAGAAGAACTCGACTGCGGTTCGTATTACCCACGAACCAACGGGTATTGTCGTTCAATGCCAAGACGAACGCTCACAATTACAAAACCGCATGCGTGCTATGAGCATCCTCAGGGCACGTTTATTTGAGTTGGAACAAGAGAAACTACATCTGGAAGTCGCAGAAAATCGCCGCTCACAAGTGGGAACTGGAGAACGCTCCGAGAAAATCCGCACATATAACTACCCACAATCAAGGGTCACTGACCATCGCATCAATGTCTCCAGTCACAATCTACCATCGGTAATGGAAGGAAATCTCGATGAGTTTATTGACGAGCTAGCACTACGAGATGAAGCTGAGCGCCTAGCAGCTGCAGGAATGATGGAGTAGCTGCCATTTACCAATCTTCACCCACGGTGGGGAATTTGGATGCCCTCTGCTTATGGCACATACCACCGGAGAGTTAATCAAGCTCGGTTATGCGAAGCTGGTCTCCACCAGCACTTCTGCCCTGCTTGATTCACAAGTGCTCCTGTCCCACATGACCAATAAACCTCGCACTTGGCTGCTATCCCGCCCTGAAGCGACAGTAAACGATGAGATTGAAAACCAGTATCTAAATGGCATCGACCAAATGGTCGCTGGCGTACCATTGCCATACATCGTTGGACAGTGGGAATTTTTTGGCATGACATTTGAACTCACCCCGGACACTTTGATTCCCCGTCCTGAAACAGAGCTGTTAGTCGAACACGCGCTTGCCTGGGCACAGGCACACCCAGGAGATAAAAATGTACTAGATATCGGCACCGGATCGGGGTGTATAGCAATAGCACTGGCGAAACACGACCCAAAACTCCATGCCACCGCGCTGGACATTTCGCATGCAGCACTTATCGTCGCATCTCACAACGCCCATGCCCATCAAGTCCAACGCAGGGTTCGCTTCGTTCAAGCGGACATGCGGGACCCCTTTCCATTCTATCTCGATCATCCCTGCCGATTTGACATCATCTGCAGCAACCCGCCCTACATACCAATGAGTAACTTGGCCACCGTGCTCGTGAGCCAGCATGAGCCGCGGCTTGCATTGGATGGCGGCGAGAATGGGATTGAACTCATCACAGCTCTATTACCACAGGCAGCTTTGCTCCTTAACCCGGGCGGTTTATTCTTGATGGAAATTGACACATCCCACGCAGATAAAGCCAAGACGTTAACCGCCGATCACTTTCCAGAGGCTGATATTCATCTGCAATTTGACTTGGCCGGGAAAGACCGCTTGATTGTGGTTGAACATCATCCCACCTAGTGTTCCGTTAAATGTGATTATTTAGTTAGAATAGATCGTGAACGGAACACTTTAAGCTTTGTCAAGTGTGTAGTGGCTGGATATCGAATTTAACTTCCTTCCTTGACAAAGCACTAATGGCCTCAGTGTTGATAATCAAATAACAGGAGTTTAAGCAGGTGTTTATTTTCCTATCCAAATTACTTCCGCTGCTGCTCTATCCCGTTGGGCTGGTCTTCATCCTGGTCATTGTCGCTATCCTGGCACGAAAAAAACCAGCAGTCCAAATAACCAGCCTGATTCTCGTACTGCTGATCTTGTTTGTATTAGGTAATCGATGGGCTTCTTTGAGTCTTGCACGTTCGCTTGAGTGGCGTTATTTACCTCCAAATGAAACCCCTCAAGCCGATGTGATCGTTGTTTTGGCCGGTGGTACGCAATCAGCCCAATTCCCCCGCCCAATCACTGAAATAAATGGAGCAGGTGACCGCATCATCTACGCGGCTCAGCTCTACCACGAGGGCGCCAGCGAGAAAATTGTGCTCTCAGGAGGGAGCATCGATTGGCTGGCTCGCGGAGCAGAGCCCACAGATGATATGGCTGAAATCTTATCAATGCTTGACGTACCGCCTGAGGACCTGCTCTACGAACCCGACTCCCGGAACACCTATGAAAATGCTGTTAATACCTATCATATTCTAGAACCAATGGGTATCAAAAAAATCATCCTGGTTACATCCGCCGCCCATATGCCGCGGGCTGTCGCTCTGTTTGAGCACCAGGGCCTCGAGGTGATTCCAGCACCAACGGACTATACGGTTACAGAGGCGAATTGGGCGCAGCTGGTTGAAGGCAGCTTGGCTAGTAAGGTAATCAGCCTTGTACCAAATGTAGAAAATATCTCCTTATCCACTTCCATAATGAAGGAATATATTGGAGTATGGATATACCGCCTGCGGGGTTGGTTATAATCATGCACACAGCACAAAGATATGGACACTGCTCTACTTGAGAAGATGAAGCTGTTGGTAATCGATGATGTCATTTGCTTATTCGACTTGTGATATGCGGAGGTGAAGTAGATATGATGAATTCCCCGCTATTTGAGAAACGCATCGTCCTTGGAGTTACAGGGTCGATTGCGTGCTATAAAGCAGTGGAACTTGCCTCCAAGCTTCATCAGCATGGAGCGCTGGTGGACGTCATCCTGACTGAATCAGCTGCGCAATTCGTCAGTTCCCTCACATTTCAATCGATGAGTGGTCGCCACACATTCTTGGATGCCGACATGTGGGGCGGCACAAAACATGTTCAACATATTACACTGGGACACAACGCCGATCTTCTCGTAATTGCTCCCGCGACAGCAAATACTATCGCGAAACTGGCCCATGGCATTGCCGATAACCTATTAACGGTTACCGCACTTGCCGCAAACTGCCCGTTGATACTGGCACCCGCCATGGATGGCGGCATGTTCTCCCATCCTGCCACCCAAGAGAATATTGACCTGCTCGTGCAGCGAGGAGCTGTGATCCTCGGACCGGCAGAGGGGCACTTAGCTTCAGGTATGATCGGTTTGGGGCGCATGGTCGAACCATCCGATCTATTGAATGAAATCCGCTTAATCACAGCTCGAGGCGGACCGCTTGCTGGGCGCAAAGTCGTAGTTACTGCTGGGGGGACATGGGAAGCAATCGATCCAGTACGCGGCATTACGAACCGGTCTTCAGGAAAACAGGGCTTCGCAATCGCACAAGCTACCCTGAATCAGGGCGCTGAAACCATATTGATCTGTGGTCCTAACACGCTTAAGACACCTTTGGGGGCGAATCGCATCGATATAACCAGCGCCGATGAGATGCTATCTACAGTATTGGAGCATACGTCTTCAGCTGACGCCCTAATTATGGCCGCAGCGGTAGCAGATTTTCGACCAACCAAACGTGCTGCTCAAAAAATCAAAAAGAGTCAGAGCGAGTTCCAAGCTATACCTATTGAAGCTACAACAGATATATTGCTGGGCGTCGCAGACATGAAATCAAGATTGGGTTATCCAAAAATCACCGTTGGGTTTGCGGCAGAGAGCCAAGCACTGCTAGAGAATGCACGCGCCAAACTGCGGCTAAAACAGCTCGATTTGATTGTGGCGAATGATATTACTGCCAAGGATGCAGGTTTTTCGGTAGAAACCAACCGGGTGACAATAATCACCGCAGGTGGAGAGACTGAAGCAATGCCGCTGATGAGTAAATCTGATGTAGCTGATCGGATCATCGCGCGCGTCGTATCTATGCTCGTGTGATAGCCGCTAGCCTTCCGATAACAGTCGAATGACTGTTTTACCGGTTATGAGAGATGCGTTTTGCTCATGATTGGGCTAAGGACGATCTTTTCAATAGACACGGATGAACTTTCCCCGATAATCTTATGCAGCATATCCTTGGACCCCATTCTTAGGGAACGTCCATCACCAGATTAATGATTCCGAGCAGGATTACTCTAACGAGAGTAAGGAACACACTATCATGTAAGTAATGGATTTTCATGTATTCAGAAAAGATCTGTCACATCTGCACAGTAAGCGATTGGGAATCAGCTCAAGCCGCAGGATCCTACCAAGCAGCCTCACTTGAAACTGAAGGGTTTATCCATTGTTCGCGACCCGATCAGGTAATCAGCGTTGCCAATTTGTATTTCCACGGTGCTGCTGACTTGCTTCTGCTCTGGATAGATCCTGCCAACGTTACGGAATCCATCCGCTGGGAACCAGTCGATGGAAATACCTACCCACATATCTATGGTGTGTTGAACCTGGATGCTGTCATAAAAACCGTGCCTCTGACCCCACGAAGTGACGGTTCGTTTGCTGATCTCCCAGAATGATGGATGTGAAAACATTACAGTCTCAAACAGCTTCACTAAATATCCACCTAAAATAACAACCGCAGTTGTGTTATCAGGCTTAGATTCCCCTTATCAATATTAAATTAGATACAAAAACCATGGATAAATCGGTTACATGCTGGTTAGTTCTTCGCAGAGTTCCAGCAGCTGCGCGGCTAAATCTTCACGATTGAAATTACTATCTAGATAGCTGCGACCACGCGTTCCCATTGCTTGACATGCTTGTGGGTCCTCCGCTAACTGTTGAACTGCGTCTGCCAAAGCATGTGG
>Ga0209013_10000685_pt1 | contig 30595 bp, 28 predicted proteins | sample Cruoilmetagenom2_FD_187291 | JGI IMG/M metagenome (GOLD analysis project Ga0209013, IMG submission 187291) | Oil polluted marine microbial communities from Coal Oil Point, Santa Barbara, California, USA - Sample 2 (SPAdes) (version 2) | ecosystem: Environmental > Aquatic > Marine > Oil seeps ...
GACTCGATCAATGAAGTGATCGACGTTCATTCACTGCGGTTGGCGGCCATTCAACTTCGCTTGCCGAGACTACTGGGATTGGTAATGTTTGCAGCCACATTTTTAAGCTTTCTACTGGTGGGTGGTGCCAGCAGTTCAGACGGGAAACGGGATCACGCTGCCATCTTGCTCTTTGCGCTGGCGTATGTCGCAGTATTGATCATCATCGTCGATCTCGACCGGCCGCAAGAGGGCATTCTCAACATCAGCCAGACAGCGCTGTCGGATCGGCTGCAACAGATGACGAAGTAAACGCCCTGAGACCGAAGAACTGGGCTATGGATTTTTGGTGTGGACGATTTATCGTGTGCGAGCTCATTTAGCCAAAGAAAAATGTAAACGCGTGAAACCGAATAAACTACCTCAGTCCGCAGCGACGGTCTGAAGTCCTTATTACGTGCTCTAAATACGTTTCTAAGGATTCCATATCAATAAGCCACACTTGGCCGATTTTGACCCCTTTCAGCGTGCCAGACCGCAATAACCGCCGCAGGTACTGAATGTTGTAGCCAGTAACATCAGCCGCAACCTGTACGGTTATATGTTTATTGATGAAAATGCCTTTATTAGAATATTGGGAAATGTAAGTGGAATTAAATAAAACCATCCCGACCGCTCCCATTCAGGTCGATCGGCAGTTCTGCCACGCAGACGAGGTCTGCGACCTTGTCCCGCTGTTCAAAGCGGAGCATAGCTAGAAACTGCTCGACCTCTAAGGTGCGCAGTTCGGGATGGATCTTTGTAGGTGCCCCCACGGAGATTCGAACTCCGGTCTTAGCCTTGAAAGGGCTACGTCCTAGTCCCCTAGACGATGGGGGCAAATTCTTCGAATTTGCTTGGAGATTTCAGTGAAATCTCCTGGCCTGAATGAAACTTCGTTTCAACCTGGCAGTTTCGGAGAAACTGCTGGCTGGGCGACGGGATTTTACCATTCTCTTTGACACACGGTCAAGGTTTTAGTCGAAGATTGCGTCTTCCTCCGACTCCACCGGGATGATGGTCACCTTTCGCCGCGGGTCTTCACCGATGCTCTCGGTGGTCACATCCGGGTTCTTACGCAGCTCGATGTGCACCAGGCGACGCTCGTTGGCAGGCATGGGTTCCAGCATCTGCCGGCGCCCGTGCTTGACTGCTTGCATGGCCATCTGGTTCGCCACTCGGCGCAGCTCCTGTGCGCGGCGTTTGCGAAAGCCCTGCACGTCCACCACCAACGGCACCGAACGTCCAAGCTCCTTACCCAGGATCAACCCGGTAATGTACTGCAGTGCGTTCAGCGTCTCTGCCCGGTGTCCGATCAAAATACTCAAATCCTCACCGTGCACGTCCACACATAATGGCACACGGCTGCGTTCATCATCCGGATCACCGTAATAGGAATCAACATCCGCCTCGATGTGCATCCTCTCCAGCAGGTCGGTGACCGTATCGCGTGCGACCAGCAGCGCTTCGTCATCTTCTTCCGTCTTTTCGACAGGCGCTGGTGCTGACTCTTGCGGTGCTTTCTCCTGAACGACAGTCTGATCGGTTTCAAGCTTCTCAGCTTCTTCAGCAGCTTCAACGTCAACCAGCGCGCCGTTCACATCATCTTGAATAAACGCTTCTGAATCAAGTGTAGAATCCGCCTTGACATTCAAACGGACTCGCGCCTGGCGGGAACCAATTCCTAACACGCCGCGGCTGCCTTCGTCCAGAACTTCAACATCGACATCATCTTCGCTCAAACCAAGTTCGGACAACCCCTTGGCGATCGCCTCTTCAACGCTCGGAGCGATGATCTCTAAATTTGCCCACCTGTTACCATCAACCATATTGGTTTCTTCGCTCATCCTCACCTCTCGCTTATCCGCTTCTGTTTATTCACCCTAACTCAAAATAACAATGCCTAACTGGCCTATGCTTTTTCTTTCCTCTTCGGAATTAGATTATCCCAATTCAACCGTCCCATCATTGCATACGATCCGATCGTTGCCAGGTTGCTGGTGACGAAATATACCGCCAGCCCAGCAGCAAAACTGAACGCCAGGTACCCCATCAGCAGCGGCATGTACAGGTTCATGGCCTGCGTCATCTGGGCGCCCTGCTCACCGGGCTGTGACGGCGGGGTCATCAGCCTGGACTGCAGGAAGGTCGTGATCACCACGATGATCGCCAGGACGGGGATGCCGCCTATACCAAATAGATCGATCCCAAAAATGCTCAGACGTTCCGGCTGGCTGAGATCCATCCACAAAAACTGGTTATTGATCATCACCAATTTCGATATGTTGATGAACGGGTAGGCATGGCTGTTGAGCTCGATCATCTGGGTCGGCGTTACCGCCAATGCGCGGATAACGGCCTGGTAAAGACCGATAATGATCGGGAACTGTATCAATGTCGGCAGGCACGAGCCCAGGGGGTTGATGCCTTTCTCTTTATAAAGTTCCATCTGCGCCTGCTGCAGTTTTTGCTTATCGTCTTTGTACTTCTTCTGCAGTTTCTGGAACTCAGGAGATTTCTGCATGTCCTGCATGGCCGTTGTTCCCTTGATCTGGCTCCTGGTCAGCGGGTAGGTGATTGCGCGTATCAAGAGTGTAAACAAGATGATCGCTATTCCAAAATTGCCGATAACGCTGTAGATTCCCAACAAGATGTTGATCATCGGGTCGAGAATCAGTAAATCCCAAAAATTCATAACTTCTTTCCCAAAATAACCTTTCTTATTCTGCCGGTATAAATACCCACTTTTGGACCCCGTTCGGGTCAAAAGCGACCAGCAGTTCGTCTGCATTCAGAGGTGCTACCAAAATAGTTTCGGCCCCAGCCTGAGGTCCGGCGTATAGCTTACCTCCGACTTCTTTGCTCCAGAGCGGGTTCCCATTAGCCGCGTCGACCGCGTAGAGGGAGCCATTCTCCGACGTGAAGTACACTGTGTCACCTAAAACCAACGGTTTTTCTACGATAGCGCTCTCATTGTCAGGATCTGGTTGGATCTTCCAAACGATCGTGCCGGTCTCTGCGTCAACAGAATAAAAATTACCTTCCAGGTCGCCCACGTAGAGGGTACCTCCATCCTGGGTTGGACCACTCCACACCCAATTTGCTGCCGGCATTCGCCAGTTGATCTGTCCATTTTCGCTGTTCAAAGACAGCAGTTCGTTGTTGAAAGTTCCTACATAGAGCTGCCCATCAGGATTGAGGGTAGGATTAGCTGCAACCGAACCACCCAGCGGATCGGTCTTCCAAATCAGCCTCCCAGTCTGAGCGTTCAAAGCGTACACGCTGTGGTCCATACCTGGCAAGAACACGACTTCGCCGTCCTTGGTTGGTGTACCCCACAGGGCGTCTTCGGTTGTGTATGTCCACAATAGGCTGCCGTTCATGTCAAATGAATATAGATTCTTATCCGAGGAGGGCGCGTAGATCTGATCGCTGTCAGCCAGAGGGCCGGCTACGTACCGTTGGCTTGGGTCTGCACCATCCCAAACCCAGTTCTGCTGGCCGTTTTCGGGATTCAGGCTGTATAGGAGACTGTTATAGCCGCCCACAATCAATTGACCATCATCGGTCAGCGCTGGAGGCGCGTAAAAAGTGATATTGTTGTCACTCTCAGCCGGGAAGCGCCACTTTTCTGTGCCGTTGACCAGGTTCACTGCATAGACCTGCGTTCCGGATGCCACATACCCAACTTCGCCATCCGGATCGACGGTCAGACCCGGCCAACTGGTGGTCTGTGTCCTGCCGCCGGCGCATGCGCTGATTAATAGACCCAATGTTAAAAGACCAAATAAGATGATTAGACGAGTTTTTTTCATTAATATCGTTCGCTTGGTTGATGTTTTGTTTTATTGTTCAATGAGACTCTCTCACTAATTAATTGACCACCCCGAACAGCTTTCGCAGTCGGCTAAGGTACGGGATCGATACCGCCTTTATTAAATGGGTTGCAGCGCAAAACGCGCCAGGCAGCCATCAGTCCGCCTTTGATCACGCCGTATTTGTAGATCGCCTGGTAACCGTAATGAGAACAGGACGGATAGAAACGGCAGGTATCCTGGGGTAATGTGCGCGAGAACGTTGCCTGGTAGCCTCGCACCAATGCCAGGAGCAGGAATCGTGGAATATGCCACACAGTCAGCGGCAGGTCTCTCAGGTTGGGTTCTTTTTCGTAATCCTGATCACTAGTGTGGACGTGATCGCGATCAAGATCGTGTTGTGATTGACTGGTTGTCATAGTTTTTATGCAATAAATCGGCTCGCTGCAAGAGCGTTACCAGCGCCTGCCGGGTTTGTTCAAAAGTTGCTTCAGGCAGCGGGCGCCTGGCAATCAGCACCACGTCCCACCCGGAAGCGATGGCGGGCAGCAGCGGCTGCAGGGCGGCCCGTATCAAACGCTTTGCCCGGTTCCTCTGCACCGCCTTGCCTGCCGATCGAGTGGCAGCTACGCCAAATCGAGACTCCGCTGCCTCATTGTTAAGAGCAATCAACACGATGAGCGGGTGCGCGTAAGACTTACCATATCGCCGCACCCGCTTGAAATCAGTTGAATTGGTCAGGCGGAACTTGCGTTTCAACCTCAGGCCGTAGGATTAACCGTTCCAGTTTACGTTTTTAACGTGATTATTCTTCTTCACGGCCATGCGGGAGCGACCCTTTAGTCGCCTTCTCTTAAGAACCGCGCGCCCTTTTGCGGTCTTCATGCGCTTACGAAAGCCATGGACCCTCGCACGCCGTCTAATCTTTGGCTGGTATGTACGTTTCGGCATTTTAATTCCTGTAAATATTACACAAAGCTCAGGTTGAGCTGATTTGTAATTTAGCGTGGATCGGCAATAATTGCACCGACTGTCCACAGACGAACCATGATTATACCTTAAGCTATTCTTTTTTGAAAGTAAAGCTTTCAAAAACTTAGCACTCTCTTAAAAACCCATAAATTGCCGAAGTGCGATGCAAACCTGTCCAAAATTAGTGGAACGGTTAAAATAAAAACTCTCGCGGGCTTCAGCCAGGCTGTTGTGCAACAGTTGAACTGTTGCATGACGTAGTGAGTTCACCCGCGAGAGGCATGTATGTTTGTCTATTAAGATTTCATATGAGCGATCTTTGCCGCCCGCACGGTGTTATTCAGCAGCATGGCAATCGTCATCGGGCCAACACCGCCCGGAGAAGGCGAGATCATACCCGCAACCTCTTTCACCTCATCAAAAGCCACGTCGCCCGTCAACCGGTATCCTTTTTCCCTGGAAGGATCATCAACCCGGTTTGTGCCGACGTCAATAACCACTGCGCCGGGTTTTACCCAGTCCCTTTTTACCATTTCGGGGCGTCCGACCGCCGCGATCAACACGTCAGCCTGGCGCACAACACCCGGCAGATCTTTTGTGCGTGAATGGCATATCGTCACGGTGGCATTGCGTTTTACCAGCAGCAGGGCAACCGGCATGCCCACAATGTTCGACCGTCCTAAGACTACCGCGTTGGCGCCTTCAAGCGGGACGCCCATCTCGTCTAATAAATACAGGCATCCAGCAGGTGTGCAGGGAACGAACAACGATTCACGCCCTTTCTGCGCCAGGCGTCCAAGATTGATAGGATGGAATCCATCCACATCTTTCTCTATGCTGATCGCGTTGAGCACCTTCTCTTCATCCAACCCCGAGGGCAGCGGCAGCTGCACCAGGATGCCGTTTACTCTTTCGTCCGCGTTCAATTCAGCCACCAGCCCTTCGACCTCACTCTGGCTGACGTTTTCCGGCAGGGTAAAGCCAAACGATTCAATGCCAGCCTTGGCACACGCCTTCTGCTTCATGCGCACGTATACCTGGGATGCCGGATTTTCGCCAACGATCACGGTTGCCAGACCCGGCTTCGGCAGACCCTGCGCCTCCATTTCAGCAACATCCGCGGCCACTTTTTCACGCAGCGCCAGGGCAATCGCCTTGCCATCAATGATTTTTCCAGTCATAACACACTCCTTCTTCTTAATAGATTTACTTATGTATTGGGGCTGTCGAAAATGTAACGGGATGTCATTCTGAACCCTTCATTCTTCAGGGCAGGCTCCGTGAAGAATCTCCCTCATAGTCGATGAGGCCCTTCGCTCCACTCAGGTGGACAACCTTTTGGGACAGCCCTATAACAACAAATATTTTCCTATGGTATTCACATAGTATATTATCCCTGAAACATGTGCGTTTGACAAATGACATATGTCACAAACTCAGTATATACAAAGATAGATTGTGCCGTGAAATATTAATAAAAAAACAAATCCCCACTTCTTACCTAAGAAGCAGGGATCCAGTATTCGCGTTGATTAATGCTATTGGGAGGGTTGGTCGGGGGGTAGATTATCGCTCTGCAGGGATCTAATTCCATTACGGACCTGGGTTAAATAGCGGTCCAGTTCCACTTCAAGCCGGGTGAGCGTATCTAACATGTAGATATCCGCATCGCGCCGGTCGCCTTCGATATCCGCCCTCGCCTGGATTTGGATTTGTTCCGCCCGGGACTGAGCCGCCTTGACTATGGCATCGCGCTCGACCATCTGTTCGCTCTTCTCCCGAGCTATCGCCAGCGTACGGTTTGCCTCTTCTTGTGCCTGCGCCAGCACGCGGTCTTTTTGAGCCAGCACCTGCTCCGCGTTCTTGATCTCGTCAGGGATCACCACTCGCATTTGATCGATAAGACCCAGCAAGCGATCTTCGTCAACGATCACGTTATGAGTAAACGGGACGGGGCGACTCTGGTTTAAGAGTTCCTCTAACTGGTCTACAAGATTTAGTATGTCCATATGATCCTCCCCTCTCTACAGAGGTCAGGGGCAAACAATGAAAAAACACAATCAGTATTAAATTACACGCAAAACCGATTTTCGTCAACCGGTTGGCGTACACACTCTGTTGCAACTGCCATGCCAGATTGTCTTACACACAAAGTCAATCGCGCAGAGACGTCGAGGGCACCACCTGTTGGCCATCACCAAGTTCTTCAAAACGTGCCTTCAGCGCACGATCCACGTGAGGCGGCACCATACTGCTGACGTTGCCGCCCAGCGCGGCAATCTCGCGGACTGTTGATGAGGAGAGAAAAGTGTGCTCCTCGGCAGTGATGAAGGACACCATCTCGATATCCGGTTCCAGGCGGTGATTGGCAAGCGCCATGCGGAACTCATACTCGAAGTCCGAGAACACACGCAGTCCTCGTACAATTACATGCGCACCAATCGCGCGGCTGAAATCCACCGTCAGACCGCTGTAACCCATGATCTTCATTTTTCCATTGCCGTCGAACGCCTCCTGCACCAAAGCGATCCTTTGTTCCGGTGGAAAAAGCAGTGATTTGAGCGGCTTGTCATAAACAGCGATGATCACCTCGTCAAATAATCGGGAGGCCCGGATGGCGATGTCGACGTGACCGTAATGTATTGGATCAAATGTTCCTGGAAATACAGCTCTAACCATAATATTTTAACTGATGTCTCCTTCACCACCGCTCCAAAAACTCTCCACAGCCACCGCTAAATACCGATGCTGGGATTTTGCCAGGTCTGCGTCATCATCAAAGATCAGCTTTGCCTGGCGCCGCGCCTTCTCTATCAAACGCACATCGGTCAAGTTTGCTAGCTGTAGTTCTGTGAAACCTGATTGGCGTGTGCCTAAAAATTCGCCCGGACCGCGCTGCTCCAGGTCTCTCTCGGCCAAAACAAACCCATCATTCGTCTCTGCCATAACTCCCAATCGCTCATTCTCTACCGCGTCTGGTGTATCAGGAACAAGCAGGCAGTACGATTTTTCCGAACTGCGTCCCACTCGCCCTCGCAGTTGGTGCAGTTGCGACAGGCCAAAGCGGTTTGCCCCCTCGACCAGCATCACGCTTGCGTTAGGAATGTCCACACCCACCTCGATCACCGTTGTAGATACCAGGATCTGATAATCACCATCCCGGAAGTGTGCCATTACGTCTTCTTTCTCATCCGCTCGCATCCTGCCGTGCAGCAACCCCAGCTTAAGTTTTGGGAACACTTTCTCCTGTAAGTAAGCGTGCTCCTCCACGGCTGCTTTTGCCAGGGTTTTTTCACTCTCCTCGACAAGTGGGTAGACAACAAAAGCCTGATGACCTTTCCCGATCTCGCTGCGTATCAAAGTATACGCCCTTTCCAGCTCACGGGGCGTCAGCACATACGTACTTACGGGTAAACGCCCAGGCGGCATTTCATCCATCACGGATAAATCCAGGTCCCCGTACACAGTCAGGGCCAGGGAGCGCGGAATCGGGGTTGCCGTCATGACCATGAGGTGCGGGTTATCGCCCTTAGAACGAAGGGCGGCGCGCTGCCTAACACCAAAACGGTGCTGCTCATCCACGATGACAAGCTGCAAATCTGCGAATTTTACCGGAGCTTCGATAAGTGCATGTGTGCCAACAAGGACTTTGATCGTGCCATCCGCCAGTCTGGCGCGGATATCCTCTTTTTCGGTTTCAGCCGTTGCTCCAAGAAGAAGCCTGATCTCGTCATCACGCAGCACGGCTCCTTCCCCTGCTGCCAGGATCTGGATCAGATTCTTATAGTGCTGTTCTGCAAGGATACTGGTCGGAGCCATCAGTGCGCACTGAGCTCCTTCCCTGGCTACGATACCACAACCAATCGCAGCGATTACCGTCTTCCCCGAACCCACGTCACCCTGAAGCAAACGGTTCATCGGATGTCCGGAGCTCAGATCCTGGCGCACATCACCCAGTGTTTGTTTTTGTGCATTCGTCAATGTATAAGGCAGGCGCGTAAGCTGCGCCCCCATCCAGGAATCATCCACCACAAATGCTCGCGCTGTACGATCCTGCCAGGAACGTTTCTGGGCCAGGACGCCTAGTTGGAGCAAGAAAATTTCGTCAAATGCCAGTCGGGAACGGGCGGCTTCCAGATCATCCCACGTGTCAGGAAAATGGATCTGCAGCAGCGCTGTCGATAGATCGATCAACCCTGCGGATTGGCGAATATCCGGGGGCAGCGGATCGCGCACCCGCAGCGCCCAGTAGCTGACCACCTGGTCCATCATACGCCGCAAACGACGCTGGGTTAGTTTTGCCGTCAGCGGGTAAACTGGTACGATGCGGTTAGTGTTCAACTGCTGCTGCTCTATATATTCCCATTCGGGATTATTCATCACATAGCGGCCCAAATACTGTTCAACCTTCCCAGAGACGGCAATCTGAGCCCCTTGACGCAGGCGCCTGGCTATCCAGGATTGGTTGAACCAGTTAATTCGCAGCGCACCGCTGCCGTCGCCGATCACAACCTCCACCATTTGAGCACGTCCACCGCGCATCTTGCGCACACTCACACTCTGCACTGTGCCTATGACCGTCAGTTCCTCTCCGTAGGATAATCGATTGATGGGTTTTAAAAGAGAGTAATCATCATAGCGTCTGGGGAAGTAGTACAACATATCCCGTAGTGTGACTAACCCGAGCCGGTTCAGCGTCGCTGCGTGACTATCACCGATACCGGGTAATACGGTGACCGCTGCTTCAAGCGCCACCGGTTCCGTAGCCACCGGTTCAGCTGCCTTGCGGCGCTCCGCTTGCGGTGCCTCAGCCGGAGTCTCTCCCGGAGGGGAGGCGGCAGGCGCGCCTTGTTCAACCCTCGCAGGAGATGGCCCTGAGGCGTCGGAGACCTCTTTCGACTTAGAATCAACCTTACCACGTGAAGCAGCCGGTTGTGATGTCTTCTGTTGTAAGTCAAAATCCAGCGGTGGTACAGACTCATCACGCTGAATTCGAGCCCATAACCCTTTGAGCGTCTCAACTCGAGAGCTGGCGCTCAAGCGAGGATAATCTCTCACGCGAGAACAAACTGCTTGAATCAAATCCTCTTTCAGGTCATCAGCCCGCGCTTCCGCTTCCCAATGGACCAGCATGCGATCCAACCCGCCCATGACAGAGTTGTTATCAAAACCGCGTTCTATCTCTAACCTGAAGTAACTGTACAGTTTCCTTATAGAAGGTTTCATAATCTATATTGTAACCGCTGCGAACCCTAATCCATTAGGGCTAACGTGCAAACCGATCACCGTAGTCACATTGACCACCAGGGGGGTTGTCGGGATTTTTATATCCAACTCCTGTAAAATACGCTGTGCGTCGGTTTTTGCATTGGAATGTAGTACAGCAAAACGCTCTAAATCACCTAGATCCCGCACCATTTCCTTTAAACGCTCAATACCTTTCCTTCTGGTACGCACGTCACCCCAACGCATTACATCACCATCCTTCACTTTAATAAAGGGTTTAATACGCAGCAGGTTGCCAATACGTGCTCGCGCCCAGGACACTCGCCCGCTGAGCGCCACGTACTCCAGCGTATCCAGCATGGCAATCACCAGGACCCGCCGCTGAACGCCATCGATGATCTTCAAAGCAGTTTCCAGGTCGGCGCCACGCGCAATCGCCTCCGCAGCCGATAGGACCTGGAACCCCATGCCTAATGTGATCTGGCCGCTGTCGACAACCTTGACACGCTCACCGAATGCTTCTGCGGCCGTGCTGGCTGCGTTGAAAATTCCACTCAGGCGGCCTGATACGTGGATCGATAATACTTGCTCGGCGCCCTGTTGGAGAAGTCCTTCGTATATGTTCTGGTAGGTACCAACAGAGGCGGTTGACGTGGTCGGATAAGTTTGAAAGGTAGGCATACGTTTGTAGAATTCTCGCCTTGTTATACCGGGTCCTTCTTCAAAACTCTTCCCATCGATAATGATGATGTTCGGTACGACCTGGATCCGGTATCGCTCAACCACCTCGGGCGGAAGATCCGCAGTGCTGTCGGTAACGAGGGCTATGTTCATCTATCACCCATCTTACTCAATGGCGATAATAAAATGATAATGAGGCTGCCCTCCTTCTTGCACCTCAATCTCTTGTTCGGGATAAGCTGCCCGGATACTGTCAGTAATGCGAATGACGTCCTGTCCGCTCACATCAGAACCGGAAAACAATGTTATCAATTCATATTCATCTGCGCTGACGTTTTCTAACAGCCCCTGGCAGGCCTCTTCCAGTGTGGATGCTGACAGGACCAGTTTACCGTTAGATAGTGCGATATATTGCCCTTCATTACACTCCACGCCATCGATCTCTACGTCTCGCGTGGCGTATGTGATTTCACCAGTTTCCACATCATCCAATGCTTCGTTCATCTCTTCGACTATATTATCGAAATCGCCGTCCGGAACCATGCGCAGCATGGCGGACAAACCCTGCGGGACGGTTCTAGAAGGGATTACTGCTACCTGCTTGACTGTCAGCTCGGCGGCTGATTTTGCCGCCATATAAATGTTCTTATTATTCGGAAGGATAATCACCTGGTTCGTAGGCAGGTTCTCGAAGGACTGGATAATCTCTTGAGTGCTGGGGTTCATCGTTTGTCCACCCGAAACAATCGCCGCTACACCAAGGCTGGCAAAGACACGCGCAATTCCGTTCCCCGGAGCGACCGTCACTACCGCGATTTGGCCGGCTTCGACGGGAACCAGAGGCAGTTCAGCATCCGAACCATCCTCCCCGGCGTCTTCCATTTGGGCGATCAAGTTTTCAATAGCCACCTTGGTCACTACCCCTAACGTGCGCGTGTACTCGATTGGGTCATATAATTTTTCGGTCGGGACGTGAATGTGCATGCGGTAGAAACCGTCCCCCTCACCGACCTGGATGGACGTTCCGATGTCCTCCAATTTTCCATAAAAATTATTTAGGTCGAGCGAATTGTCAGGACGAAAATCGACCACCACCTCAAAATCCTGGCCCGGTTCGATTGCCTCCATGGCATTGTCCAAGCTCATGACCGCCAGCGGCTGCACAGTTGCAAGAGAGGTGTCCAAAGGCAGACCATTAATATGCCGCAGCATGCCATCAAAAATATAGAAAAGACCCATTCCCCCAGAATCGACGACACCAGCGTCCTTTAACACAGGGAGCAGGTCAGGTGTGCGTTGAACCGATTCATCCGCCGCAACCACTATCCGGGCCAGCATTTCAACTACGTTGTCTGTCTCGCCTAACGCTTCTTCAGCAGCAGCCGCAGAGTCTTTCGCAACCGTGAGTATGGTACCTTCCACGGGTCGAACAACCCCCTTGTAGGCCGTGTCACGCCCGTAGGCCAGAGCACGCGCCAGGCTGGAGGCATCCAAATATTTATCCTCATCAACTGCCCGCGCAATGCCGCGCCACAACTGTGAAAGGATGACTCCCGAATTCCCACGTGCACCCATCAACGCCCCATTGGCCACACCATGAGCCATAATCCCAAAATTTTGCTCTGGCGAATTGGAAATTTCATCATACGCCGCCTGCATCGTGAGCACCATGTTCGTGCCCGTGTCCCCATCAGGAACCGGAAATACATTTAACGAGTTGACCAATTCCTGGTTTGTGCGCAGCCATGTAAGCGCAGCTTCAACCAGGATTTTCAATACCTGCCCATCAATTGGATTTTTTGAAAATAACTCCTGTTGTGCTTCTATCTGAGAATCAGATAACATTCAATAACTCCTGCATCGAAAACTTCCGAAGTTCCCAAATAACAACTAAAACCGCTCAACGTACAATCTTGATAATTTTACATTACTCTCTTAAAAATAAATCTTCGGAAATTTTTACTGCCTCTTCAAGTACTAATCAAAACTACTGATCCGCAAACCCTGTACATGAACATTGACATCGTGTACCGGCATACCGAGAGCTTTCTCTACGTTATATCGCACGCTGTTGCTCACGCTGGCGGCAACAGATTTAATGCGCGTGCCATACTCAATAATAATAAACAGTTCAATGTTTATGTTTTCTCCATCGTACTCGACATCAACACCGTAAGTGGGGTCTTTTACTAAAACCTGCGTAAGACCATCCATAATGTTTTTTGATGTGAGTCCCACAACCCCGTAAGATTGTAAAGCAGCATTATAGGCAATGCTGGCAATGGCTCTGGGTGAAACATGTATACTCCCTATAGGAGTGAGTTCATCTGTCATAGCGATCCTCAATCTCGAGTCTTTTCGGAGCGCGCTTGAAAAGCATCAAGGATTATGGTATGATTGTGCGGCTGTTCGCCAAATACACTGTGGCGGATATCCGAAATGTTATTATACACACAGAATTAGAAAGGATTTTAAAAGATGGCAAAGTGTGCACAATGTGGTAAAAAAACGACGTTTGGTCGTAATCGTCCGTGGTCAAAGAAATCCACACAACGAACTTTTCGCCCCAATCTTCAGACTGTCAGCGTTTACGAAGACGGGCGCAAGGTACGCAAAGTTGTTTGTGCCAGATGTATTCGTACAATGGTAAAGACCAAACAATAAGTTTGTTCGCCCAGTTTCATCAAAGTTGAAGAAAATTCGCGGCTCTGGCCGTGATTTTCTTTTTAATGCTGGATGGTTATGATAACCGGGGGATGTGCAGTTGACAAGGGTCTAAGAAATTTATACCGGTGGGAATATAATATAGTAGACCCACAGCCAGAACGGTATCAGCCCTCCAACTGCAATGATCATCAACAATGCCAGGATCCAGGTAGCCCAATCAAAGTTTTTCGTTTTTGATCCTGTTCTCGCTCTAATCAATGCGCTTGATTTACGGGGAGCATAACGATCACCTGCTGGCTTTGTGGTAGCTCCATCCTGATTGTGCAAGGCCAAGGATTCATCCACATACTCATTCTCCAATGAAGTTAGTGGTGGCGTATCATTTGAAAACTGGGTCAAACCGGTCAGCACAAGCCCCATCTGGTCAGCGTTTCGATAACGCGCTGAGGGTTCTTTGGACAGCACGGTTAACAAGAAATCCTCTACTTGAGGCGGGATCAAGGGATTGAGTATACGCGCTGACGGCGGCGGCACTTCCCTATGCAGCCGTGCAAGCTCCTCTGATGAAGCAGCCTGGAACGGGAGCTGCCCGGTAAGCATTTCAAAGAAAACCACGCCCAACGAATACACATCCGATGCCGGGGATGGCGCGCTTCCGCTGGCCTGCTCCGGGGAAAAATACTTCGGTGACCCCCAAACCACGTCCGACTTCTCGTCTGGCGAGATGGTTGCCAGCGCGCGTGCGATACCAAAATCGACCACTTTTACGCGCTGGTCCGGTGTAACCAACAGATTTTGGGGTTTTACGTCGCAGTGGACAAGGGCCATATGGTGCGCGTGACCAATGCCTTCGCAAGCCTGGATCATTAACGCATTGGCATCGCTCACATCCAGGCGTCCCGAACTGCGCATGATGGCTTTCAAATCCGTGCCGGGCACATACTCCATCACGATATATAAGCGGTCATCCTGCAATCCAAAATCATGCACGGTTACGATGTTCGGATGCGACAGATTGGCAGCAGCCTGCGCCTCCCGTCGGAACTGATCTCGAAATTCGGGAGAGCGCGAGTAGTCCTGGCGCAAGATCTTAATAGCAACAGTGCGCTCCAGCATCATGTCCCGGGCACGGTACACCATCGCCATCCCCCCACTACCCATGCGCTCCTCTATATAATAACGATCGTTTAAAATTAAAGTTTCTGCCATATTCTCGATACCCATTATACCAAGCGTTAAATATCAGGTAAAATCAGGCCAATTGGAGAAGCACTATGAAAATCATCCGCCACCTTCGCTCAGAGCCATTTAGCATTCTGCTTATTTTTCTCCCCTTAGCCATTCTGGCTGAACTCCTTCATTGGGGACCTACATGGGTTTTCCTATTATCGGCAGTTGGAATTATCCCTATGGCCCGCTATATCGGTACAGCCACCGAAGTACTGGCGGCACGCACCGGACCGCGAATTGGCGGCTTGATAAACGCCACCCTGGGCAATGCAGCCGAACTGATTATCACTATCATCGCGATCCGTGAAGGGCTGCTGGAGCTGGTCCTGGCATCGATAACCGGATCGATCATCGGTAATATCTTGCTGGTGCTCGGAATGTCGATGCTGTTGGGAGGCATTCGCAACGGCATGCAAACTTTCGACCGGCGTCACGCGAGCAGAAACGCTATTTTGCTGCTGTTGTCAGTCGTAGCATTATTGATCCCTTCATTGTTCAGTGCATACATTGGAGAGCCTGGCGATATAAAAGTTGAAGCCCTCAGCATGGGCGTGGCAGTGATCATGATTGTGCTGTACGGGTTAGGCATCCTGTACAGCTTCAAGGATCACAAAACATCCCCCTTAGTCCCACACAGCAGCCAAGCCTCCGCAGATATTGAGCCCGCTGGAGAAGAACGATCTGACAAATCGGTTGCCGAATACACAGCAGTAGCCCATGGAAGCCACCCTGATTGGCCCATTAAAACGGCGCTGATTGTGCTCGCCCTCTCAACTGCCGGAGTCGTGGTGCTGAGTGAAATGCTGATCGGTGCTGTTGAACCCGTCGTGCTCAGCCTGGGAGTCTCGGAGTTCTTCCTGGGTATTATCCTGATACCACTGATCGGTAATGTTGCCGAACATCTGGTTGCGGTCAAGGTCGCCATACAAAACCAGATGGATTTAAGTGTCGAAATCGCCCTCGCTTCCAGTTTGCAGATTGCGCTGTTCGTAGCCCCGGTGCTGGTATTCATCAGCCTCCTGATGGGCAACCCAATGCAGTTGATTTTCAATGAATTCGAGCTGCTGGCGCTGATCGGCGGCGTTGTCATCGCCGTCTTTGTCGCCGAAGACGGGGAGTCGAACTGGTTTGAAGGCGCCGAATTACTGGCCATTTACCTCATATTGGCGCTGGCATTCTTCCTGTTACCCGCCTGATCATGGACCTGCGAAACCTCGTGCGATGGTATGTGAACCCTGTAGTGATCGGTGGTACGATCCTGCTTGCTTTGACACTGTTATTCATCTCGTTTTTTATCGTATGGGTAACACGTCCCGAGCCGGCGCCGGTGGGACACGCTACTCCTGTTATGCACGTGATCAACATTCCAACGGCAACCATCGCCCTCCCCACACCGACACCGACCACTGTTACAACCCCCGCTACGTTGGGTCCCTCTTCAGGGACCATTACGGTGGGTAATTACGTGCGGATTGTCGGCACCGGCGGTGATGGACTCCGTCTCCGTGTCAACCCGGGTCTGGACGGGCAGGTGCGATTCATCGTGTTCGAGGGCGAAATATTCCTAATCCAGGACGGACCTCAAGAAGCGGACGGTTTCGTCTGGTGGCACATGCTGGGGACTGAGGACGAAACGCGCCGTGGTTGGTCTGTATCAGATTATATGGAAGTCGTCCAAGGTCCATGACCGTGGATATTTAAGTTTTAAGTGTAAAAAAATCATACATTTACCCATTCCTGTGAGGTAGCCATGGACAACAAACCGGCAAACATAACTGCTGACAGAAATATAAATAAATTGACCATCACCTGGGGTGATGGTCATGAAAGTGTGTACACGTTTTCGCTGCTGCGGCACGCCTGCCCCTGCGCAGAATGCCGGGGCGGTCACGATAAAATGGGCTCCGAGCCCGATCCTACCGTATTTGCCCTACCGGAAGAAGATTCTCCTGCAACGCACATGAATAAAATTGAACCCGTCGGCAGCTACGCCCTGACCATTGAATGGGATGACGGGCATCATTATGGCATTTACAACTGGAATTTCTTAAGGGCGCTCTGCCCATGCCCCGAGTGCCGGCCCGCAAAAACCTGAATTTATCCGTTCACAATATGGGTCAGGGGAGGTCCAAACAGCGCACAAATGACATTCTGAATTTATCCTGAGCTTGCGAAGAGCCTGGGGAAGAATCTTCGTCACAATCAGGGAGACCCTTCGCACTGCTCAGGGTGACAACCTTATTAGGCTGCCCCTGCAGCTTAGAGATAATCGCGCAAGTTGTGCTCGACGGCGTATGCAGCGGCCTCAGCCCTGTTGCTCACCCCCAATTTAGATAAAATACTGCTTACATAATTACGCACAGTGCCCTCGCCCAAAAAGAGGGCTTTGGCGATCTCCCGGTTGGTTTTCCCCTCCGAGACCAGCATCAAGACATGTTTTTCCTGCTGTGTGAGGGCTGAAAAAGCCGAAGCCTCTTCCTCCTTGGCTGCCTTGCGCACTTCCTGGAAGATGCGCTGGGTGACCGCCGGGTCGAGCAGAGCTTCACCCCGTCCAACTGCTTCAATCGCCCGCACCAGATCCTCTCCGCCAATTTGTTTCAACACGTAACCCGAGGCTCCCGCGCGAATGGCAGAGAACAGCATCTCGTCCTCAGCATAAGAAGTGAGCATGATCACTTTGGAGCCGGGATATTTTTCTACAATTTCTTCACACGCTTCTATCCCCGAGCCGCCCGGGAGGCGGATGTCCATCACAACAACGTCGGGCGAATAGGTATCCACAAGTTCCACCGCCTCGCGCGCGTTACCCGCCTCAGCAACAACCTCAAAATTCGGATGGCGGTCCAGCAGCGCCTTCAGCCCGAGTCGAACGACCTCATGATCATCTACCAGTAAAATTCTTTGTTTGGATGCCATTTCACTCTCCTGAGCGAGAGTATAGTCGATAGTATTGGGGCTGACAAGACCGCTGCCCCCTGGCGGAATAGGCCTATCGCTTCGCTTTTTCCCCGGGTTTCTGCCGGCGGTAGTCCACGAAACGATATCCGACACCCCGCTCGGTGAGAATATAGTTAGGATTAGATGGATCCTTTTCTAGTTTTTGACGCAGGTAGTTGATATACAGTCTCACATAATGAGGCTCATCCCGGTATTCATAACCCCAGACCTTCTGCAGCAATTGGTCGTGAGAGACGACCCACCCCGCATTCTGCACCAGGTGGTACAGCAATCGATACTCCGTTGGCCGTAGTTTGACCAGCTCACCATCGACCCACACCTCCCGCCGGTCAAAATCTATCTGCAGGCGATCATCCACTTCGATCAAGCCATGCGTTGTGCTGGTGGCGCCCTCAGTACGACGTAGAACTGCGCGCACCCGGCTAACCAATTCGCGCGGGCTGAACGGTTTGGTGATGTAGTCATCCGCCCCCAGTTCCAACCCTCGTACCCGGTCGTCTTCCTCGCCCTTCGCCGTCAGCATGATCACCGGCACCGAACTGACCTCACGGACAACTCTCAGCACCTCGAACCCATCAATGTCCGGCATCATTACATCAAGCAAGACCAGATCAGGCAAGCTGCTGCGTACCTGGTCAATTGCTTGAGTACCGTTGTAAGCCTCTGCAACACGGAACCCATCATGCTCCAGGTTGAGGCGAATGAACCGCACCATGCGTTCTTCATCATCAACAACCAAAATTTGTCGATCCTTGAGACGATTATCCATCATGGTCACACTCCCAAATCATAATTATTTTCTCTTTCATGATTATTATCCCATCCATGCGGGTTAATTATAGCCAGCATTCAGTCAATCTGCAATCAGGATCCCATCGTTGATTACCAGTATCGCCTTCTATCAGTCTGAATGATATATTTTTTGATCCTTGATAACACTCAAAAAATGCCCTCAACTATTTACCGGAAATCTGTCTCCGGTAAGGGTTTGTTGTCAAGGATGGTCTCGATACGCGCCATCACGTCTTCGGTCAGGTCATCCTGGACATCAATTGCTTTCATATTTTCAATGACCTGTTCGACTCGAGAAGCCCCGGTAATAACGGTGCTGACATTGAGATTCTTCAGGCACCAGGCGAGCGCCAATTGAGCCATACTACAGCCAATCTCCTCGGCCACTAGTGTTAACTGCCTGACTTTGGCGACATCTTCATTGATCTCTTCGCTCTCAAAGCGCTTCTTCAACCACTCGTAACCATCCAACGATACACGCGTGCCATCCGGAATACCTTCATTATACTTGCCCGTCAGCATTCCACTGGCCAGCGGGCTCCATATCGTTGTGCCCAGACCAATCTCGGTGTAGAGGCGCGCATATTCTTTTTCGACGCGCTCTCTGTGGAACATATGATACTGAGGCTGTTCCATCGTCGGTGGGATCAAATGTTCCTGGCGGGCGAATCCGTAGGCTTCCATGATTTGCTGTGCGCTCCACATACTGGTTCCCCAATATAAAGCCTTGCCCTGGTTGATGATGTGATTCATTGCCCACACCGTCTCTTCAATAGGTGTGTGCATGTCCGACCGGTGACAAAAGATCAGGTCCACGTAATCCATCCCCAACCGGTTTAGTGATGCATCCATCCCCTCAAGCAGGTGCTTGCGTGATAACCCGCGATCGTTCGGTCCGTCGCCTCCCCAAAATATCTTCGTCGCGATAACCAGGTCTGAGCGCTTCCACCCCGCGTTTTTAACCACCTCCCCCATCACTGTTTCCGCTTTTCCGTCAGCGTACGCTTCAGCGTTGTCAAAGAAATTGACTCCGGCCTCGACCGCAGCACTCATACAATCGTACGCAACATCATTCCCCACCTGTTCTCCGAATGTAACCCAGGCGCCAAATGACAGTGCGGATACTTTTAAACCAGATCGTCCCAGATAACGGTATTCCATTTCAATGGTCTCCTAATAAGTATTGTTTTGTGTCGTGCTAAGTGAACAAGAACACAATGTAGACAATTATACACTTCTACTTTGTCTACCCTGTCTACCCCGTTTACCTATCCTTTGACTTAATTTGCCATCGCGCCTTCGCCAATAACTCCTCTGTTGAAGCTCCCAGGGTTGGAAAGCTCTTCCGGGCGTAGTTCACGCCTTCCTCCAGGGGAAACGGTCCTGCACCTTCCAACGTATCGATCACACCGCCCGCTTCTTGCACCAAAAGCCACGCGCCGGAAATATCCCAGATTTTTGGTGTGGCTTCAAATCCCAGGATGGCTGTCCCACGCGCGAGCGCACAAAATGTGTAAGCTGCAGAACCCAAAATGCGAATTTTATACGGGACGCTTACTTTATAACGCCTGTAAGTGCGCGAACAGCAAGCAAAGAACGGCAAAGGATTTTCCACATCGAACGGCCGCACGTGGATGCGTTTTTCATTTAAAAACGCTCCCTGACCTCGATACGCAGAATATAGCTCGTCCAACAACGGAAAATACATCACCGTTAGCTCTGGCTGTCCAGTTCCTAAACGGCACAGCAACACGCCCCAATAATGAAGTCCCAGGCTGAAATTTGTTGTCCCGTCCAATGGATCTACGATCCAGACGCTCCCGGAAGGGTCGGGGGGATAGTCCGTCCGGAGTTCCTCACTTAAAATAAAATCGTCGGGGTAGCGCTCGTGGATAGATTGAGAAATCAGGCGATCGGCAGCCATGTCGGCCTCGGTTACCACCGAGTTATCACCCTTCATCGATGTTTCTATATTGGGTTTTCTGAAAAATTCCAACAGCAGCTTACCAGCCTCGAACGCGAGAGTCCTGGCAAAAATAAGATCTTCTGACATGCGGGTCAGTATATCATTTCAGTTGACAAATTCAAAGCCGCCGCCCAGTTGGGCGGCGGCTTTTTCGCACCAGGCTGTGCATCTGTCAGGCATTCAAATTTAACCAACAGCAGTAGATCGCCTGGAACAGTCTAGATAATTATTCAGTTACCATATTCCAAACAGGAGCAGTAACGGCACCGCAACCAGCCCAAGCACGAGCAGGCCGATGATGCAGCCGACACATCCAACTACACACCCGATGATGCCGCCTACCAGGCCCAAGATTCCGCCAATAAGACCCCCGATCGCGCCTAGTATTGATTCGATAATGCCCATGATAACCTCCGAATTCTCAATCGCAGCCTTTTAAATCAACAACCAGATTTCTGCCTTTCTATGACTATATACGCAGAAATTCGAGCTAGGTTGCAGATTTTTCAGAGATTCCCATTGGTTCTTCATCAAGCACAAGCTCTACATAATCTTTTGTCACACGTTCCACGGAGGCTTGCGCCAGGAATTCGGCCAGAGTGGTCGCCATATCGGCTTTATATTCGGCGTCGCGCCGGCTCCAGGTGCGGCTCTTCACTTCCAGGAAATAGCCTAACTCCGGTTGGTCAACGCGGTCCAGATTGACATAGAAAACCGTACCCTGAAACAACACCCGCCAGCGCCAGCGATGCTTCTCGATAAAAACCTCGCTGTTTGGTTTGAAGTATTCGCGATAGAAGCGCAAGCTGTGCTTTGCCGGTGCCAGGTACCGACTGCGTGAAAGGAGTACTTCACTTGGGAACTTTGCCTCGCTCACCTGACCGATCAGGGTCAATCGGTAACGCACATCGGAGACTTGCTCATCATCACCCACAAACTCATCCTCCCGGTAGCGAACGACTCCTTGTTTTGGATCATCGAAAAGGAAATATGTGTCGAACTCGTGATAGTGCCGCCGGTAAAGGATTTCGATTTGTGGGCTCTGGATGGCTTCCAGAACAGATGCAGGGTCAGGAATGCGCGCCTTTGCCTGTACCTCGAAACTCTCCTCCTCCGACGCACCGCCAATAGCGATCAACTTCGACAATACAGATTTTTCACGCTCGATCAGAAATGCATCGATGCGTTTGGCGTATTCGGCCGCCCCTTGAAAAAGCGCATCTTCATCTAGGGTCAACAAGAGCCGGTCGCGCATCACCCACTGTCCGTTGACCATCACATCGCTCACGTCGTGCGCTTTGGCTGCATAAACCAGCTGCGCGTAAATACCGTCATGGTCACGCCGGAAACGCGGCGCATTGTGCAATGGAGTTAGATCCACCAGGATCAGGTCAGCACGCTTGCCGGGCTCGATCGTGCCGGTTAAGTCTTCCAGGTGCAGCGCCCTGGCGCCCAGGCGAGTCGCCATCGCCAGAGCAGTGCGAGCGGGCAGCGTCGTTGGATCGTTTGCGTCCGTCTTAGCGATAAACGCCGCCAAGCGCACCTCTTCGAACATGTCCAGGTCATTGTTAGAGGCCGGTCCATCTGTGCCAATACCCACATTCAACGCTTCCTCTAACATTTTACTCACCGGCGCAATACCGGAAGCCAGTTTCAGGTTTGATGACGGGCAGTGTGCCACCCCAGAATTGTGATGCTTTAGGGTCAGAATCTCTCCCTCATCAATGTGAACACAATGCGCGGCCAGCACTTTGGCGTTCAGCAGGTTGTACCTCTCTACGTAGGGTACGACGCGCATCTCGTGGTCCTCGAGCGAGTTCTCCACCTCCAGGGCGGTCTCCGCAATGTGAATGTGCAGGGGGACATCGTTTTCGATCGCCAGTTCCGTAGTGGCGAGCAAAATTTCTTCCGTGCAGCTATATGGCGCATGTGGCGCGACGGAGGGTTCGATTAACGCATGCCCTTTCCAGCGATGGATGAAGTCGCTGGCAGCAGCCAGCGATTCCTCAAATGACTCGGCATCTGGTGCAGGAAACTTGAGCACAGTCTGTGAACACACCGCACGCAAGCCAGCGTCTGCCGTTGCCTGGGCAACATGCTCCTCAAAATAATACATGTCCGCGAAACATGTGACCCCTGACCGCACCAGTTCAACACAGGCAATCTGCGTTCCCAGGCGCACGAAATCGGGAGAGACGAATTCGCGTTCCACAGGCATCATGTAGCCAAGCAGCCAGACATCCAGTCTTAAGTCATCCGCCAGACCGCGCAGCAAGGTCATCGGCACGTGGGTGTGGGCGTTGACCAACCCGGGCATCAGCACTTTCCCACCGCAGTCGATGACTTCTACTGCACTGTATTCAGATAGAATCGATTCCTGCGGGCCGACCTCCAGGATGCTGTCGCCGGTAACGGCCACCGAACCCGGTTCATATTGGTGATAGTCTTCGTCCATCGTCAAAACAATCGCATTTGTGAGCAATAGATCGCAGTTCTTCATAGTTGTTCTTCTCTCTTATGGGTTTAATAAAGTTAATCGTGTCACTCGTCACGTATCACGTCTTGCTTATCACTCAATTTTATCAAATAACCCAAGATAATCACAAATTCCGCAGTACATTCAGACTGTGGTGCAGCGCCCAGCGCGGTGCGTTCCCAGGGGGGCCGCCGTAAGGGCGCGCATATTGTTTCTCCTCTCCCGGTATAAGCAGCACTATGTGGATATCCTGCTTTTCGGGACCTGGATACACGGCTACTCCCAGCCCAACTTCGGAACCTTTAGACCGTTGTAAATCAGAAGTCAACGCTAAGAGCTCATCCGGTGGGGGTAGTTCGGTGAGCACCTCCCCCCCTCGGAAAACGGTGCCCACTGCTGCCAGACGGCGCGTCAGTTCTCCGCTCAGGCCCGCCTCGACGACCACTAATTGCCAACCCTTTCGATGCATGTTAGACAGAGCGACCGCTTCCAATGTATCCTCATCAGCCCCGTATATCCAATCCTTCAACCGGCGGCGTAATTCTCCTTCCACACTACGGATCAACTCGTCCGCTTCACCCTCCGAGTTTGCCTTGGCCGTTATACGCACGTCCACCTGCCCGGAGTGGGCCGCCAACCCAACCGTCGGGTTGCTCAACATCTCCAAATCACCGATCAGGTCATCGATTTGAGATTCGCCGGCCCCGGCGGTGTGCAGGATACGAGCCTTGATCGTCCCACTCAGCCGATACCGCTCTCGTAAATAAGGCAAGGCCGCGCTGACCATCAGGTATTCCATCTCCCGCGGCACACCGGGCAGCGCAATAATCACCTTGTTTCCCTGCACCACGATGAAGGACGGCGCCGTACCGACCGGGTTCTCGACCGGTATGGCGCCCGACGGGATGTAAGCCTGGCGCCTATTATTCTCCGTGGGCGCGCGACCGAAGCGCAGGAAGCGAGCCTGAATTTGGTCCCAAAGTTCTTCACGGTACTCAGTCTCAACACCCACGGCCTGGGCAACCGCATCGCGAGTGGGATCATCGATTGTCGGACCCAGGCCGCCGGTGGTGATGACAATGTCACAGCGCTCCATCGATCCCTGGATCGCCTCGGCGATTCGCTGCACGTTGTCACCCACAGTAGACTTGCGGTACAGGTCCACACCATCGTCCCGCAGACATCGCGCGATGTAGCGAGAGTTGGTATCAGTAATCTCTCCCAGGAGTATTTCGGTCCCAATCGTGATAATCTCAGCGCTCGGCATTATATTCCTTTTTGATTATACCTAACGAAACTAATCCCATAGATCCACCCACAAACAATAACCATGTTCCCGTTGATCAAAAGTTCCACCACTAAATTTCCAACATCCAATATATACTCCCAAGTCACATGTCACTATTTGATAACAAAAGAGCACAGGAAAGCGAGCTTGGCGCACCTGCACTCTCGTTCAGAAACACGTGATTCAGGATGATGGCGAGTGGATTGTGAAGTGCTTTATTCCATTCCCAGGTAGGCCTTCTGAACCATCTCATTTTCTCGTAGGCTGGCAGCATTGTCGTGCAGCACGATTTCACCGGATTGCAGCACATATCCGCGGCTCGCGACTGAAAGGGCCATTTGCGCATTCTGCTCCACCAGCAGGATCGTGGTGCCCTCTTCATTGATAGCCAGGATTGTCTCAAAAATATCCTCCACCAGCACAGGCGCCAATCCCATGGAAGGTTCATCCATCAGCAGTAAGCGGGGCGATGCCATCAATGCCCGCGCCGTTGCCAGCATTTGCTGCTCGCCACCGGACAAAGTGCCAGATACCTGGGTGCGGCGCTCCTTCAGGCGAGGGAATAAATTATAAACCCGTTCTAAATCCGAACTTATGCCTTCCTTATCCTTACGCGTGTAGGCGCCCATATCCAGGTTTTCGGCGACAGTCAATCTTGAAAAAACTCCTCGCCCTTCCGGCACCATCGCGATCCCTTTGTAAACAATATCGTGGGCCTTATACTTCGTCAGGTCATCACCCTCAAACTGGATCGTCCCTTCTTTCGGCGGGAGTAATCCGCTGATCGTACGCAAAGTGGTCGATTTACCGGCGCCGTTAGCACCAATGAGTGTAACGATCTCGCCCTGGTCGACAGTCACCGAAATTCCCTTCAAAGCGTGGATTTTGCCGTAATAAGCGTGCACGTTATTCAAATCTAGCATTGCCATGGATTCTCTCTCACTCATGCTCCGGCTCCAGCTACTGATTCCCCGAGTCCACTCGCAGCACCACGTCCCAGGTAAGCTTCGACCACGCGCGGGTTATTTTGTATTTCCTCCGGTGATCCTTCCGCAATCTTTGTCCCGAAGTCTAAAACGTGGATATTCTCACTGATACCCATAACGACGCGCATGTCATGCTCGATCAGCAGGATTGTCGTCCCCAATTCATCGCGCAATCGTCGTATGAAGCGCATCATATCCGCAGACTCGTGTGGATTCATCCCGGCGGTCGGTTCATCAAGCAGCAGCAAATCCGGCTTACTGGCTAAAGCGCGAGCAATTTCCAACCGCCGCTGCGCGCCGTAAACTATATTGTGCGCCAGCTGGTCTCCCATACCTTGCAGTCCGACGAAATCAAGCAGGTTTTGCGCTTCTTGCAAGGCTTCTTTCTCTTCTTCCTTGGAAGTCACGGCCTCACCTTTTGCGCCGGAAAGCAAGCGTGTTGCAACGACATACAACAACGGAGGATAGAGGATACAAGCAATAAATATTGCCAAAGCTTTAATAAAACGCCGTGAATCATTAGAAACACGTAACCACCGGACCAGGTTTATCACCCCAAAGATCCAGTACCCGATGATCATCAAGATGGCAGCGCCCACAACAAACAGGCTGTTGCCTCCCAAAATATCCGGGGAATAGGCTGTTTCAAAATTGTTCGTGATGAAGGCAACGATAAACAGTATCAGCGGCAGAAATGCGCCAAATTCGATAATGCTTGCCCTCCTGGTATTCGGACCATGCGGCAGCCAACTGAAAATAGCCTCGCTCGGTCCAGATCGTAAATGCGGATCCATCCCAACCAGGATGTTCTCCAGGGCGGTCATTGCTGGGAACAAGCGGATATTTTGATAAGTGCGTGCGATGCCCATCGAGGTTATCCGGTCGGGAGAAAGCCCGAGCAGTGACTGCCCTTTGAAAAGGATGTCGCCCTCATCCGGTTCATAAAATCCAGTCAGGCAGTTGAAAACGGTCGTCTTACCCGCACCATTCGGACCGATGACGCTGATGATGCCCCCCTCAGGTACCTCGAGATCAACATGGTCGACCGCAGTCAGGCCGCCAAAATATTTGGTCAGGTTTCTTGTTTCTAATGTATTACCCATAGTGTATGTTCCTACGTTTCTTTATATGGCAGGTTTATTTAAGGCGCGGACGTTCGTCAGAGGGCATCGGGTTGATGGGCCTCGTCCTCTTCGTGCAGCTCCATTCTACGCCTGGGAGCCGGCCATATGCCTTCCGGTCGCCAGATCATCATCACCACCAATAGCGCCCCAAAGGCGAGCAAGCGGTACAGCTCCAGCTGGCGCAGAGCCTCGGGCAGGCCCTTGAGCACGAACGCGCCTGCTATGACACCCGGTATACTGCCCATGCCGCCAACGATCACCAGACACAAAACATTGATCGAGACCATCAAGCTGTGATCTTCCGGGCCGGTGTATTGGTTTCGAGCCGCAAACAGTGCCCCGCCTAAACCGGCGAAGGCTGCACCGATGGCAAATGCCAGTAATTTTGACTTCAATGTGCTGATACCCTGCGCCTGAGCCACTGTTTCATCCTCGCGCATTGCGCCCCAGGCGCGTCCAACGCGCGAATGCTGCAGGCGCGTTGTGATGAAGATCAGTATCAGGATGGCAAAGATGATCATGAAGAGGAAATCTCGTTCGCTGATAAACGGTTGTCCCAAAATAGATGGACCGGCGATGTCTCGCACCCCCTGCGGTCCGCCTGTGAAACTTGATAACATGTCGCTCCTGGCCAGCACACGAATGATCTCACCAAATCCTAAAGTGACGATTGCCAGGTAATCACCCCGCATGCGCAGGACAGGAATACCGAGCAACACGCCGGTGAGTCCCGCCATCCCAATGGCCATCAGCATGGCAATCCAGAAGTTAAGTTGGATGCCCAAAGGATCGGGCGCCGTAAGCAGCCCCATGGTGTATGCCCCGATGGCAAAGAAAGCGACATATCCCAGGTCCAGCAATCCGGCAAAACCGACAACAATATTCAATCCTAATCCCATCAACACATAGATACCAACCGTACCAAATGTGTAGTTCCAGTAGTTACCAAACAAGAACGGTATGGAAAACAAGACCAGGAACAGGATGCCGTTGGTGATAAATGCCGCATTTGGATTACCCCTGATCGTTTGCACGAACGTCGATTGAGTAACCCTGCTGCGCCTCGCTTTCGTCCATGTTGAGGCTCGCTTCAACCAAGGCAACTGTGCGAAGACATAATAAAGCAGCCCACCCAGAAATCCCGTTACTGTAAAGAGCAAGAAATTGATCAGTGCGCCGAGTAAAATCTCCTGGCCGTAGAGCAACAGACTGATATTTTGACTTGACAACTGCGCGAAATATTTACGCATATCAACATCTGCCGCGTCCAGCATACCCAAAAGATAGGCAAACGCGCCTACAAGAAGACCTGTAACAATCCCGCCCACAAGTCCGCTCGCTAATGATTTAGCGACGGAACCGCCCGTCCCCTTGGCAGCATACGCGCCGACCCCGAGTCCGAGCAAGCCCATAAAGATCAGCAACCCCCCAACATTTCCCGCTCGCAGTTCTGTTTCGATGTTCAGAAATTCGCCAATAATTTCCGAGGCAGTTACGGTAAACCCGATCAGCACCAGGAATATCACCACCACCCCGAAGACAATGCCAGCTCTGATCCCGCTGCGTATGGTATCGTTCATCATACCTTCTCCTCTGACAGCACCTCACCCAGGATACCCGATGGTCGGAAGATCAAGACCAGAACCAGGATCGAAAAGGCGATCACGTCCTTCAATTGGAAATCAATACCCAGCGCCGCCGGGCCGACCGACTCTGCCACACCCAGGAACAGACCCCCCACCATTGCCCCGGGTATGTTGCCTATACCTCCCAGGACCGCTGCGGTGAAGGCTTTCAACCCCGGGATAAATCCTACGTAGTGATAAATAATTCCATTCTGAATACCCCACATTACACCCGCGGCACCCGCTAAGGCTCCGCTGATGGCAAAAGTGCGGCTGATAATGCCATCCACATTGATGCCCATCAAAGCCGCAGTTTCTTTATCCTCCGCTACAGCGCGCATGGCGCGGCCCATCCGGGTGCGCTGCACCAGCATCCAGAGTCCGATCATCAGCAATACTGAGAGCACGATGGTGAACACACCCGTAAATGTAATGATGATATCTTGACCCGCCACTGTAATCGTCCACCCGGTGCTGCGCGCCAGGATATCGGGATTGATATAAGTGCGTCGTTTTGGTCCAAAAATCAATTGGGCGGCGTTCTGCAAAAAAATCGAAGCGCCGATCGCGCTGATCAACGGGATCAAACGCGGCGCCCCGCGTAATGGACGGTAAGCGATTTTTTCCAGAAATATCCCAAGAATTGTAGAAAATGTCATACCAACGATAAACGCCAGCAGGATCGCAATCCATGGATAAGCGTTGAGGAAGCTAAGTTCATTGATGGGATCGACCATGATCGCACCGAACGCTTCAAAAACAAAATATCCGGCGAACGCCCCCAACATCACCACCTCCCCATGAGCGAAGTTGATCATGAACAAGATTCCGTAAACCAGTGTGTACCCAACCGCGATCACGGAATATACGGCGCCGATCACGAGCCCGCTGATCCCAAAGCGAACCCAGGTGGCCGGCGTGTAAACAGCTTCTACCACCAGGACATTGTACAGGCGCCAGGCTAAGAAAATCAGGGCCAGCACTGCGATGACGACCCGGATAACTTTAAATGTCTGAATCGGTGTGCGTGGTTTGGCTAACTCAATTGCGGACATGGCAATCCTTTTCTATGATGCATGGACGTCGTGACGCCATGAGCATGTGGTTATCAACATTGAGTGGCGGGACAAGCGTGTTTTGCCTGCCTCGCCACCCAATAACGTTATATTTCAAGGCTCAAAAAAACTTTTACGGAGCTTCAACCCAAACACCATCCTCGACGATGAAGAAGGTCGGTCCTGCTGTGTTGCACTCGCCGCCATTGCACGAGATCTCGCCGGTCAATCCCTGGTATCCTGTCAGGCCATTGACGGCCTGGACCAGGTTCTCGCGTGGGATGTACACGTTGCCGTCATCGCTGATCATAGCGACCTGTCTTACGGCATCGATCAAAGCGGACACAACGTCCCAACCATGCCAGGTGAAGGTGGACAGCGCGCCGGCTTCTTCACCGTAGGTCTCCAGGTACAGCGCATCGAAGGTATCCTTCTCAGCTGAACTCGGTGGTAAAGCCGAGGTCGCAAAGACACCTTCCGCCTGCGGACCCGCCAGCTCGATGAAGGTCACACCGAAGATGCCGTCATCGCTGAACAGGATCACGTCCGTCAATCCGGCCACGGGCATGTTGGTGGCGATCACCGCTGCCTCGGCGTAGTAGCCGCCGAAGAAGATAGCTTCCGGATTGTTGGCGCCGACGTCGGTCAAAGCCGCGGTGTAGTCCGTCTCACCGGGTGTGATGGCCTCGAACGCCACCACCTCGCCGCCCAATTCGGTGAACACTTCCTGCACTTTCTCGGCCAGTCCCTTACCATAGGCATCGCCGTCGTGCATCACCGCCAGGCTGGTTACGCCCAGCTTCTCGTACAGGTAATTCGCGGCGTGCGTACCCTGCAGGTCATCGGTGAAGGGGATGCGGTTGAACACATCCTGGTCACCTTCGGTCAGGTCTGCACGGGTCGCCGATGCGGAAAGCATTGGCAGTCGGGCTTCGTTATAGATCGGGATCGCGGCCGCCGTCGAACCGGAGAAGGTGTGGCTGGGGATTGCCACCACGTCCGGGTCTGCTACGAAGAGGTTGGCCACTGCTGCGCCGCCCTCACCGCTGCCCTGAGTGTCCTCGACCAGCAGTTCAAACGAGATACCGCCAATTGTCTCTGCGGCTTCAGCAGCCAGCAGCCCGGCGTTGGAAATATCGATTCCGAACGCTGAGTAGTCGCCCGTCATCGGGCCGGCAAAACCGAGCTTGATCGTGCTGCCGGGATCGATAACCGCACAAACGGTCTCGTCCGGATTGTCCGCACATTCTTCGGGCACGCCAGAGACTTCCTTTGGTCCACTGGGCCCTGCCGGAGCTTCAGCGGCACCGCCAACAGCTTCGATCCATTCACCATTCTGGACAACGAAGAACGTCGGTCCTGCTGTGTTGCACTCGCCGCCATTGCACGAGATCTCGCCGGTCAATCCCTGGTAGCCTGTCAGACCGTTCACGGCCTGAACCAGGTTCTCGCGTGGGATGTACAAGTTGCCGTCTTCACCAAGTTGAGCGACCTGTCCGATCGCGTCGATCAACCCTGACACAACGTCCCAACCATGCCAGGTGAAGGTTGACAGTGCACCAGCTTCTTCACCGTAGGTCTCCAGGTACAGCGCATCGAAGGCATCCTTCTCAGATGAGCTCGGTGGTAAAGCCGAGGTCGCAAAGACACCCTCCGCCTGCGGACCCGCCAGCTCGATGAAGGTCACACCGAAGATGCCGTCATCGCTGAACAGGA
>Ga0209013_10000686_pt1 | contig 30583 bp, 36 predicted proteins | sample Cruoilmetagenom2_FD_187291 | JGI IMG/M metagenome (GOLD analysis project Ga0209013, IMG submission 187291) | Oil polluted marine microbial communities from Coal Oil Point, Santa Barbara, California, USA - Sample 2 (SPAdes) (version 2) | ecosystem: Environmental > Aquatic > Marine > Oil seeps ...
ATTAATAGTTTGAAAAATCGAGAAGGAAATTTTAAGAATGGTTTTTAGACAGAAATATAATTTTATAAATCAAAGGGGAGTTTATCTAAAATACTATATTTTTGATGTTTGATAAATCTAAATAGAAGATCATCAAGATTCATATAAATACTGCTCAAAATAAAGCCATTAATAATAACATTTTTATTAAGCTTGAATATTTAAATCATAAATATATTTCTGGGAATAAGTTAAGAAAACTTAAGTATAATATTATTGAAGCTAAAGAAGGAGGTTATAAAACACTTTTAACTTTTGGAGGCGCTTTTTCAAATCATATAGCAGCAGTTGCAGCAGCAGGATTAGAATTTGGTTTTAATACTGTTGGAGTTATTAGGGGAGAGGAACTCAATTCTAAGATTAGAGATAATGCTACTTTATCATTTGCTGAAGCTTGTGGTATGAAATTCAAATTTGTGACTCGAAATGTTTATAGAGAAAAAACGTCAGAAACGTTTATTGAGAAATTAAAAGAAGAATTCAAAGATTTTTATTTAATCCCAGAAGGAGGCACTAATGAATTAGCTGTAATAGGCTGTGAAGAGATTTTATCTGAAAGTGATCTAGCATTTGATTATATATGTAGTCCTGTTGGTACAGGAGGAACTTTAGCTGGACTCATTAATTGTTCAAAACCCAGTCAACAAGTTTTAGGATTTCCTGCATTAAAAGGAGATTTTTTAAAAGAAGAAATTGGTAAATTTGCAATCAAATCTAATTGGAAATTGATTACTGATTATCATTTTGGTGGTTATGCTAAAATAAATAATGATTTGGTGAGTTTTATTAATGAGTTTAATGATACATATGACATACCATTAGATCCTATATATACTGGAAAAATGATGTATGGAATATTTGATTTGATAAAAAAAGGGTATTTTTTTAAAGGTTCAAAAATATTAGTAATTCATACAGGAGGATTACAAGGAATAATAGGGATGAATAAAGTATTAAAACAAAAGAATTTGCCAATAATTAAATTTTAAAAATGAAAAAAGAAATATTAATTTTTGTTTTGGCGATATTTGTATTTAGTTGTGGTTCACGAAAAACAGTCACTACAAAAAAGGCTAAAAGTAAAACTAAAACAGAACGTATTACAGAAAAGTCTGAATCGAAGTCTGATTTGCCAAAAGCCAAATCTGAGGTGCAAAGTAAAACTAAAGTTTATGCTAATGCAATCGAAGAATATATTGCGACCTATAGTGCTATAGCACAAGAAGAAATGCGTTTATATTATATTCCTGCAAGTATAACTTTAGCACAAGGTATTTTAGAATCTGGTTCAGGAACAGGAAGACTATCGGTTGAAGCTAATAATCATTTTGGAATAAAATGTCATGATTGGACTGGTGCAAAAATTTATCACGATGATGATTCATCTCAAGAATGTTTCAGAAAGTATAATAATTCAAAATATTCGTTCAGGGATCATTCTTTATTTTTGTCTAATCGAAAACGTTATTCCAAATTGTTCAATCTTAAAACTGGAGATTATAAAGGTTGGGCAAAAGGATTAAGAGCTGCAGGTTACGCTACAGATAAAAAATACCCACAAAAATTAATTAGCTTAATTGAAAGGTATGAATTATATAGATTTGACACCGAAATTATTGGAAAGAGTACTCGAAGTTCAAACAAACATATTGTTCAAAAAGGGGACACTTTATATTCAATTTCTAAAAAGTTTAAGGTTTCTGTTGCTGAACTTCAAGATTTAAATAATTTAGAAGGAGCAAATATTCATATTGGACAAGTATTAAATTTAAAGCCATAACATTAAGATTAATAGACTATGATTTACAAGCGAAGTAGTACATTGTTTTCTCAAGCAGAACAAGTAATTCCTGGAGGTGTAAATTCGCCAGTAAGAGCGTTTAAATCAGTAGGAGGAACACCTATTTTTATAAAAGAAGCCAAAGGCGCTTATTTATATGATGAAGATGATAATAAATATATAGATTACATAAATTCTTGGGGTCCAATGCTTCTTGGACACGCATTTCAGCCAGTAGTAGATGCTATAATTGATAAAACAAAAAAAGGAACTTCATTTGGAACGCCAACAGAAATAGAAACTCAAATTGCAGAATTAGCAGTATCTATGGTTCCAAATATTGATATGATTCGTTTTGTTAATTCTGGTACTGAAGCGTGTATGAGTGCAGTTAGACTAGCAAGAGGATTTACACGAAAAGATAAAATCATAAAATTCGCAGGCTGTTATCATGGTCATAGTGATTCTTTTTTAATCCAAGCAGGAAGTGGAGCCGTTACTTTTGGTTCTCCAAATAGCCCTGGAGTTACTGAAGGTACGGCTAAAGATACGTTACTTGCTAACTATAATGATATAGAAAACGTACAACAAATTGTTGAAGCTAATAAAGGTGAAATATCTTGTATTATAATTGAACCTGTGGCAGGAAATATGGGTTGTATACCTCCAAAAGAAGGTTTTTTAAAAAAATTGAGAGCGTTATGCGATACGCATCATATTTTATTGATTTTTGATGAAGTAATGACTGGATTTCGTTTAGCAAAAGGAGGTGCTCAAGAATTATATAATATTAATGCAGACATCGTATGTTTTGGAAAAGTTATTGGTGGAGGTTTACCAGTTGGTGCATTTGCTGCAAAGCGAGAAATCATGAATTATTTATCACCTCTTGGTCCTGTATATCAGGCTGGAACTTTAAGCGGAAACCCTTTAGCTATGGCTGCAGGATTAGCAATGTTAGATACTTTAAATAATGATGACGGCATTTATATGCGCATAGCTAAAAAAACAGAATATTTGCATATTGGTATTGCTAAAGTTTTAAATGAAAATAGTATATCACATACTATAAATAGAATTGGGTCAATGATTTCTGTTCACTTTACTAAAGATGAGGTTGTAGATTTTGAATCGTCTACCAAAGGAAATAATGAAACTTTTAAAAAGTTTTTTCACGGTATGTTAGCTGAAGGTATTTATATTGCACCAAGCTCTTTTGAAACATGGTTTATTACTGATGCTCTAACATATAAAGATTTAGACAGTACGATTTTGGCTTGTCAAAACGTTTGTAAAAAGTTAGTATAAAAAAATAAAGGCATAGATATAAAATCTATGCCTTTAAAACTAACAACTAACTAATCAACCAAATCAAAAATTTTATCCGCGTTTCTTCACTTGATTATTGCCACTATGTCTTTTATGGCCTTTTTTGCGTTGAGTTTTTTTTTGTTTCTCCCATTTTTTATATTGCTCATCATCTAGGACTTTTTTCATTTTCCTTTTGGTCGCAATTTGAGCATCCAATCTTTCATTTGTCATTTTTAAATGTTCTTCTTGTGAAGGTTTTTCACCTTTACCATTTTTCTCATGCGCTTTTCTTTTTGATTTTCTGTTTTTGGCGTTTTCAAAATTTAATTTTTCAATTTCACTTTGCTGTGCTTCAGTAAGATCTAAATCTAAAGTCATTCTTTTAGTTTGCAACTTGGCCATGTCTTGAGCCGAAATATTCTGTCTTTCGTGCACTCTTTCTTTTTTGTTTTCATTATTCACTTCTCTATTTCTTTCTTGAGACATAGCTTGTAATGTTATAAATGCCAATGCTATAAATACTAATTTTTTCATATGTATTGCAATTAAAGTTTATTTACTATTAAGACTATTATTGTGTTAAAAGGTTTAATTAACATTATGTATTAAATTTTTATATCTTGTAGTTTTAATATACTTCAAACTTATGCCTTATTGGTTATCTATTCTTATTACAATAGCTATCGTTTACATTACCATTAGTATAGCATTGTATTACTTACAAGATTATATGTTATTTAAGCCAGAAAAGCTGCCTAAAGATTTTCAGTTTAATTATGAAAATCAAGACACAAAAGAGTATAGTATTGAAACTCGAGATGGTGCCAACATTAATGGTTTACGTTTTATACCTAAAGGTGAAAGCAAAGGAGTCGTATTATATTTAAAAGGCAATTCTAAAAGTATTAAAGGTTGGGGGAAATTTGCAGTAGATTTTACAAGGCATGGTTATAATGTGATTATGGTAGATTATAGAGGGTTTGGGAAAAGTACAGGCAAGCGTTCACAAAAAGCTATAAAAAGAGATTTACAAGTTGTCTATAATAAAATTAAAGACCAAACAACAGAAGATAGAATTATTGTTTATGGTCGTTCTTTGGGTTCAGGTTTTGCAACAAAATTAGCATCAACTAACTTTCCGAAAATGCTAATTCTTGATGCACCATATTATAGTCTAACTAAAGTTACAGCTCGATATATGCCATTTATGCCTTTATCAATTTTAATGAAGTACCCTTTGCCAACATATAAGTGGTTAAAATATGTACAGTGCCCAATTCATATTATACATGGAACACACGATAAATTAATTCCCTATAAGACTAGCGTGAAACTGTCTCAAATAAAACCTAAGTTAACAAAGTTACATACCGTAATTGGAGGAGGTCATAAAAATTTGAATACTTATGAATCTTATCATAGTATGTTAGAAGAAATTATTAACTCTAAAACTAAAACCTTAGATTTAGAAACAACAAGTTTTAATGTTATTCACTCGTCAAAAAAAAGGAAATAATAAACTAAAAAAAATCTTAATTTTAGTTTTAGGGTTATACATTATGATTGGAACATCGTTATACTTCATTCAAGAAAAATTTTTATTTAGACCAACTGTTTTATCTCAAGATTACAAATTTAATTTTTCACATGATTTTGAAGAATTATTTTTTAAAACAGATGACCATGCTGTGATTAATGCACTTCATTTTAAAGTTGAAAATCCTAAAGGAGTTATTCTTTATTTTCATGGTAATGCAGGCGATTTATCACGTTGGGGAATAATAACCGAATATTTTGTTGAAAAAGATTATGATGTTCTTGTAATGGATTATAGAACTTATGGAAAGAGTACTGGAATTTTAAGCGAGCAAGCTCTTTATAGTGATGCTCAATTTTGCTTTAATTATATAAAAAACAATTATTCAGAAAAAGATATTACTGTTTATGGTAGATCTCTTGGTACGGGAATTGCAACTTATATAGCTTCAGAAAACAATTTTAAACAACTCATTTTAGAAACACCATATTACAACATTAAGGATGTCGCTACACATAGATTTCCAATGTTTCCAATTAAGTATTTGTTAAATTATAAATTGTCTAGCAACCTGTTCATTAAAAATGTAAAGTGTCCTATTTCAATTATTCATGGGACAGACGATAATGTTGTGCCGTTTAATTCTGGAAAGAAATTATTTGAGGTTTCTATAAAGGATAAAACCTCATTTACAAAAGTTGAGGGAGGTAATCATAATAATTTAATTGAGTTTGAAAGCTATCATGATTTCATAAAAAAAACACTACCCTAGCTCTTAAAAAAATTAACGTTACAGGTTTATATTCTTAATGAAAATATAAATTGATTGGTTAAAATGTTAAAAATTTCTAAATGACTGTAACGTTTTACTAAATGTTCAGTCTATTCGTATAAACAAGTAAACCAATAATATTATGAAACTATTAATTTTAATTAGCGGCCTGTTATTTATAACAAATATGGCTGTTCCGGATTGCAAAGAAAAGGAACCTGAAAAATGTTTAGAAAGCATGTATTCTGTTGATGAGATTGATCATCATCTTTTTAATTTAGTTTTTGGAAATCCTGAAGAAACGACATTAAAAGTTGAAGACATAAAAGTCTTTGATCTTGAAGAAGAATTGGAGTATAATTTTGATACCCAAGAATATTTACCAGTAGGTTTTAATCCTTTAAAGGGCAAACATGATTTGAATTGGAATGAAATTGAACTTGTAGAACTTGAAGAAGAATTGAAACTTGATTTTGATACTAAGGATTATTTACCAGTTGGTTTTAATCCATTAAAAGGGAAATATGATTTAGATTGGAGTAAAATTGAAATCTTACAGATTGAAGAAGAATTGGAATATGATTTTGATACTAAGGATTATTTGCCTGTAAGTTTTATTGCTAATAAAATTGTTAAAAACTGTATGAATTAAAGTATTAAATTATGTTTAAAAAGAAATAAAAACCAGTGAAAATATTCATTTATTATCGCTGGTTTATTTTTTTAATTATTATAAACTATTTAAATAGTCACTAATTAGTGAATAGCCTTCATCGTGTACCATTGTTGTTCCAATTAATGGCATACTAAAAAAGGGATCATAAGTTCTCATTCTTGTATCAATATTACTTCGCCTTTCATAAATTTGAGAATCAGCAAAAGGAGTTTCATAGCTTAATCTTAATGTCGATTGGAATTGACAGAATCCTCCATCAGAATGACAATGTGCGCAATTAATATCAAAATAAGCTCTAGCACGTTCTTCAAGTGTATAATTTTCATCTTCCCAATTAGGTAATGTTGTTATAGTTATTGGATCAGAAATGTTAGTCAAATAATTATTAGAAATGAAATTCTCAAGTTGATTGTTAAAATTCATCGATCTTAGTTTTGGGCCTATTAATATCACATTTCCACTATTACTATGTCAATCAAAACATTGTTGAGTACTCGGGATTTCATAAGACACATCATTTGAATTACCCTCTTCATCAATATAACTAACAGGCACAAGAGTCGTTGTACTAGACTCTTCTAGAGTAGCATCAGTTTGTTCCTCATTCCAAACATAATTTCCTAATTCCCAAACACCTTCTGTTTTAATTAAGATTCTAGTTTCTACTATCTTTTTTCCTAAAGACAAATCGCGTTCATCATTATTATAGTAAAATGTTTTTGCAATTAATGTATTGTCAGGAAAATAAGGAAATCCATTGTCAATATATTCCATAGATGTGCCAACAGGTAAAGCAATTAGTCGTTGTTTGTGAGCATAATCTGTAAATAAAGGCGTATTTATATTATACTCGAAAGCATGTTCATTAGGTGTTAAATTGTTTAATTCATCTGTAAAAAGATGGAGTTCAGATAAATTTTCTAAAAACACAGGTACTACTAAAGGCTGCTGTGTGTTTTCTACATAATTTAAATAATCTGTATTTTCATCACTAGCACATGATACCATGAGGAGTAAAAAAATAAATGGTAAAATTAATTTTTTCATAGTATAATTTTATTTTTACAACTGTGAAAATAAGAAATTTGATTTATAGCAAGTTATAAAAAAGGTGAAATAATAAAATAGTCTATAAAAAGTATGTTCATTAACAGAAAGTCTAAACTAGTATATATGCTTTTTTTAGTATGTTGCTATTTTTGTATTGTTGTATATATAGTACAATTTAAATAGTTTCTTTATTTTTGTTATAATGCAAAATACACTTCAAGATTATATTCCGAAAAAGGCTTTGTCAAATGTTTTAGACTTACTAAAACATGATAATTTAACTGTTAAAGTAAAAAACGAACGGAAAACACGTCATGGGGATTATAAAAGATTGCCAAATGGGAAGCATCAAATTACTATTAATTCTAATTTAAATATCTATCGCTTTTTAATTACTTTAATACATGAGATTGCTCATTTTGAAGCTTATGAAAATTATGGGAGGTTTATAAAACCACATGGTATAGAATGGAAGAGAAGCTTTCAACATTTAATGTTACCTTTTTTAAATCCAGAAATATTCCCAAATCATATTTTACCTCAATTAGCACATCATTTTAAAAATCCAAAAGCGACAAGCGATACTGACACTAAATTAGCATTAGCTTTAAAACAGTTTGATGCACCTAATAATAAAAACTTTGTTTTTGAAGTTCCAATAAATAGTACTTTTATGTTGTACAATGGGAAAGTGTTTAAACGTGGAAATAAACGTACAAAACGTTATGAATGTATTGAGGTTACAACAGGAAAGTTGTATCTTTTCAACCCTAATGCTGAAGTTGAAATAATCATTCCTGATAAGGCAGGAATCTTATAAAGAATAATTAATAGATTCCGTATCAAGTACGGAATGACAAATAAATTGTCAATGAAAAAAAATTATTACGCCATTTTAATGGCTGGTGGAGTAGGCTCAAGGTTTTGGCCAATAAGTACTGAAGATTACCCAAAACAATTCCACGATATGTTGGGTACAGGAGATACTCTTATTCAAAAGACATTCAATCGTTTAGGGAAAATAATTCCCAAAGAAAATATTTTCATTTTAACTAATGAACGCTATAACGATTTAGTATTTAAACAGCTTCCTGAAGTTACTAAACGACAAGTAGTTTTAGAACCTGCAATGCGTAATACAGCGCCTTGTATTTTGTATGCGGCATTAAAAATTCAAAAAGAGAACCCTGATGCTGTAATGATAGTGGCACCAAGTGATCATTGGATTGAAGATGAGAATGCATTTACAAAAAATGTACAAGAAGCTTTTGATTTTTGTTCTGATAACGATGTGTTAATGACATTAGGTATAAAACCAACATTTCCTAATACTGGTTATGGATATATAGAATACGATAAATCTACAATTGATGCTATTAAATCGGTGAATCAATTTAGAGAAAAGCCTGATTATGAAACAGCAAAACAGTTTATTTCTCAAGGTAATTTTTTATGGAATTCTGGAATTTTTATGTGGAGTGTTAAAAGTGTTATAAAAGCTTTTTCAAATAATCAAGCTAATCTTTATGAGTTATTTAAAAAAGGAGTAGAGGTATATAACACAGATTTTGAAGATGATTTTATTAGAGATAATTATAGTAAATCTGAAAATATTTCTGTAGACTATGCTATAATGGAATCCTCTACTAATGTGTTTGTTTTACCTGCTGAATTTGATTGGAATGACCTTGGTACCTGGGGAAGTTTATATGATAAACTCGATATAGATGAAAACAATAATGCCGTAGTGAATGCAAGAACACTTGCAGAAGATGCTTCGGGAAATATGATTAGAACTCAAACTGATAAGATTGTTGTTGTTGATGGTTTGCAAGATTATATTATTGTAGATAAAGATGAAGTTTTACTTATCTTTCCTAAGTCAAAAGAGCAAGATATTAAAAAGGTACTCCAAAAAGTGAAAGATAAATTTGGTAAACATTACGGTTGATTTTTAAATTATTATGGAAGAAAATAAATTTAATTTTTCTGAAGACGAAGCAAAGAAAGATAAAGCTGTCGAGGAATCTAAGCAAGCTGTAAAGAAAGATGCCAAAGGATTATTTCAAAGTGTAAAGCACTTTTTTGTTGAACTTTTAGATTTTAGAGAAGATACAGATAGAGACGAAACAATTGATGCTATAAAAGGAGATATCTCTTTTAAAGGCGCAACAGCTTGGATTTTAATTTGCTCAATTTTTGTTGCTTCAGTTGGTTTAAATGCTAATTCTACTGCTGTTGTTATTGGCGCCATGTTAATTTCACCATTGATGGGTCCAATTTTAGGAGTGGGAATGTCTATTGCTATTAATGATATTGATTCATTAAGGAAGTCATTAATAAATTTAGCAACTATGATTGTGTTAAGTTTATTAACGGCATTCTTATTTTTTAAATTTTTTCCATTAAGTGAAGATACTTCTGAACTCTTAGGTAGAGTTAAGCCTGATATTCGCGATGTGTTAATAGCATTTTTTGGCGGGTTAGCACTTATTATTGCAAGAACAAAAAAAGGAACTATCGCATCAGTTATTTTTGGGGTTGCCATTGCTACGGCTTTAATGCCCCCATTATGTACAGCAGGTTATGGTTTAGCAAAAGGAAATTGGATGTATTTCGGAGGTGCTATGTATTTATTTGCAATCAACACTATTTTTATTGCATTAGCGACTTTTCTGGTGCTAAAAGTGTTGCGATTTCCAATGCTCAAATATGCTAATTCAGCAAAGCGAAAGCGTATTGCAAGGTTTGCTTCATTGTTAGCTGTTATAGTAATGATTCCAGCTGTTTTAACATTTTTAAATGTATTAAAAGAAAGTAGATTTAAGATTGATGCTAAATCATTTGTTGCAAATGAATTAGAGACTTTACCAAATTCAAATTATATTAAAAACAATGCTATATTTACTTATAGCCCTGATGGAGAGTCTATTATCGAATTAATTCCTTTTGGGACAGACGAAATTCCAAAAACGACAAAAGATTTACTTGAACAAAGGTTTTCAAATTATAAGGCTTTAACAACAACCAAATTATATATTAACCAAGTAAAAAATAGAACAATCAATAACTTGGAATATATGGAAGAATTAATGTATCGTGATTCTTTAGATTTAATGTCACAACACCAGAAAATAGTATTTCTAGAAGATAGGGTTAAGCGTTTATCTAAATTAGAACGTAATCAAATACCTTTTGTTGAATTATCTGAAGAAGTAAAAATAAATTATGAAAATATAGATCAAATTTCATTTTCGAATGTAGTAACCTCTAATTTTTCAAAAATAGATACGGTTTCTGTGTTTTCTGTTAAATGGAGTGATTCTATGTCTAATGAGAAAACGATTATAAATGATCAAGATAGATTAGAGCGTTGGTTAAAAGTGAAATTAAATTTAGATACATTAGTCGTAAGACGAGTAAACTAATTATTGTTTTTCTTCAATATACATTTGCCGTACTTTTTTCATGAGTTCTGAAGAGTATACAAAATTAGTTACGGACTTATTATCTGTTTTAAAAATGGTTCCGTTTGTGCCTTCCCAAGCTTTTAATCCGTTTTCTAAGAATAATATTTTTTCACCAATTTCCATTACCGAATTCATGTCATGAGAATTTACAACAGTTATGATTTGATATTCGTCTGTAATTTCTTGGATAAGAATATCGATAACAATAGCTGTTTTTGGATCAAGACCAGAATTTGGTTCGTCACAAAAAAGATATTTTGGATTGTTTACTATTGCTCTAGCAATAGCAACTCGTTTTTGCATTCCTCCAGAAGCTTCACCAGGCATTTTGTGATGCGCATTAGGAAGATTTACACGTTTTAAAACAAAGTCAGCGCGATCTTCCATTTCGCTTTTATTCATTTTAGTAAACATTCTTAGGGGAAACATTACATTTTCAGCAATAGTCATAGAATCAAATAAAGCACCACCTTGAAAGACCATTCCTATTTCTGCTCGGAGGTCCCTTTTTTGATTTTCTGTTAAATCAGAAAATATTTTTCCATCATAAGAAATACAACCTTCTTCATAAGGAAACAAACCCAAAAGACATTTTATAAAAACAGTTTTACCTGAGCCACTTTCACCAATTATAAGATTAGTTTTTCCTTTTTCAAATGTTGTACTTATGCCTTTTAAAACATGTACATCTCCAAAAGATTTATGTAGATCTTTAACAACTATCATTAGCTTAACATAGTTTGAGTTAGTATATAGTTTAAAAGAATTATCGTAACACTTGTCCAAACAAATGATGTTGTACTTGCTTTACCTACCTCTAAAGCACCACCTGTCATATAATATCCATGAAAAGATGATATAGTAGCTAGTAAAAATGCAAAAATAAAAGTCTTTATAAAAGCGTAAGTTAAATGAAACGGAATAAAGTCTAATTGTATTCCTGCAATATAATCTTCTAGGCTTGTAAAACCACCATAAACACAAGCTGCCATTCCGCCACCAATACCTAGAAATATGGCAATAGAAATAGCAAAAGGATATAACGTAAGAGCAATTACTTTAGGGAAAACCAAATAATTCAAGGAGTTTATTCCCATAACTTCTAAAGCATCAATTTGTTCTGTTACTCTCATTGTGCCAATACTAGAAGTAATAAAAGAACCAACTTTACCAGCCATAATAATAGATATGAATGTAGGTGCAAATTCCAATATAATAGATTGCCTTGTTGCAAATCCAACCAAATGTTTTGGGATTAATGGGCTAGTAATATTTAATGCTGTTTGTATAGTAACAACACCTCCTACAAAAAATGCAATAAAAGCTATTATGCCAAGTGAACCTATAATTAAGTCATCTATATCTTTAAATATTAATTGACGCATCACAGACCATTTTGTTGGCTTGCGAAACATCTCTCTAATCATCAAAAAGTATTTTCCAATACTGTGGAGGTAATTCATATAAAAATTTGTTAGTGCTAAAGTAAAAAAAACTATGATTTATTTAATCATATTTTAAATTAAGATATTTTAAATAATGTATTTTTGATACTTAATTAAAACTTAGTTATGATTATTAGATTTATTGTGTTTTCATTCTTAATGCTACAGATTTTTAGTTGTAGAGCTCAAAATAAGTTTGTTGAAAATAGTGATGAGATAAATGACACAGAAATAAATACAAATCCGAAACTTGTTGTTGGAATTATTATAGATCAAATGCGTTATGATTATTTAACACGCTTTTATAAAAGGTATGGAGAAGGTGGTTTTAAACGTATGGTGAAGGAAGGGTTTAATTGTAAAAACAATCATTTTGACTATATACCAACAAAAACTGCTGCTGGACATGCTTCAGTTTTTACAGGGACAACACCAAAATATCATGGTATTATAGGTAATGATTGGTTTGATAAAGATGTTAATAAGAAAGTGAACAGTGTCGCAGATAGTAGCTATATTCCAATAGGTACAGATACTGTAGCAAAAGGAGCATCACCACACAGGTTGTTAGTTACAACTTTTTCAGATGAAAATAGATTGTTCACTCAAATGAGAGGGAAAACCATCGGTATTTCTTTAAAAGATCGAGCGGTTGTTTTAGCTTCAGGTCATACGGCTAATGCGGCTTATTGGATGAATTATAAAGGCGATGGTAATTGGGTTACGAGCTCTTTTTATATGAAGGAATTACCCAAATGGGTTAATGATTTTAATGCTTCTGATATTACTGAATCTTATTTTAAAGTTTGGAATACTTTATATGGCATTGACACATACATAGACAGCGGTCCTGATTTAAATACTTTTGAAAGGATTTTTATAGGAAAAGAAACTGCAACATTTCCATATGATTTAAATGCTTTAAAATCGCAGAATGGTAATTTTAAAATTATTGCTGAGTCTCCATTTGGAAACAAATTAACTACAGATTTTGCATTAGCCGCAATTGATGGTGAACAATTAGGGCAAGATAATATTACAGATGTTTTAACGATAAGTTATTCAAGTACTGATAAAGTTGGTCATGATTTTGGAGTAAATGCTATAGAGACAGAAGACACGTATTTACGTATGGATTTAGAACTCGAGCGTCTATTTAATGCATTAGATGAAAAGGTTGGAAAAGGTGAATATACTGTATTCTTAACAGCTGATCATGGTGCTCAATATACACCAGCTTTTCTGCAATCTAAAAAAATACCCGCAGGACTTTTTGATTTAAGAAAGTTGAAAAATGAGTTGAACACATTACTTTATAACCGCTATAAAATTTCAAATTTAATTTTAAGTAATATGCTTAATCAGATATTTTTAGATCATAAAAAAATTGAAGAGAATAAATTAGATTTAAAAAAGTTGAAGAATGTGATTTCTCTTGAATTATTAAAGTATCAACTTATTGATAAAGTATATGTAACCTCAGAGATAAACCAATTTGAAGGCTCAAATGGTTATTTAGAAAATTTATTAAGTAATGGTCATCATCAAAAGCGTTCTGGAGATATATTGTTTGTGTTTAACCCTTCAGTATTTAAGGATGCTCCCTGGAATAGAACAGGAACAGATCACCATTCTGGATTGGATTATGATACACATGTACCTTTATTATTTTTTGGAAAAGGAATAGTTCATGGAAGTACTTTGCAAAAAACTTTGGCTATAGATATTGCGCCAACAATGTCAGCACTTTTAGGAATTAGTTTTCCGAATGCAGCTACAGGACAACCATTAGAGTTTGTGTTAGAATAAATAATTACTTTCTATATAAAAAATAATTATTTACTAACTCAATATAGATTTCTTTAGCTTGATCTTGGCTAATATCTTTTATTTGAAATAAGGCATTGGTTTTAAAAGCATTTATGATAGCCTTACTGCTACTTGGTCTACCATAGTCATTTGAAGCTTTTTTGTAATAAGCATATAAGCGTAATAAATAATCTGCAGGAAAAGGATCTGTATGTGCATTTATTCGATCTACAGCTTCATTAAATTTTATGTCTAAATCTTCAGATGTCATTATTTTTCAGCAATTATACTTTCCCCACCTCGGACTTTTTGGTTGAGTTGTACTTTTATATTTGTGTTTAAAGGTAGGAATAAATCTACTCTAGAACCAAATTTGATAAAACCAGAATCTCTTCCTTGCAATACTTTTTGATCTTCTTTAGCATAATTAACAATTCTTTTAGCAACGGCTCCAGCTATTTGTCTGTATAATATTTTGCCATAATTTTGATTTTCAATAACAACGGTTGTGCGTTCATTTTCTTCACTTGCTTTAGGATGCCAAGCTACTAAATATTTTCCTGGATGATATTTACTTAATAATACCATCCCATTTATAGGATAACGCGTTACATGAACATTTAAAGGCGACATAAATATACTTACTTGTATACGTTTTTCATTAAAATATTCACTTTCGAAAACTTCTTCAATAACAACAACTTTACCATCCACAGGAGAAAGAATTTGATCGTCATTCATTTTTGTAAACCGTTTGGGATTTCTAAAAAATTGAAGAATGAGTAGAAGAAAAATCAATACTACCATCATTATTGTAGTTCTTAACCAAGATAATTCTATTATAGAATCAATTAGTAAGGATATGATAACTACAATAACTAAAGTTATTAAAATGATTTTATGACCTTCTTTATGAAACATATTGTATAATTCTTAAAAACAAATAAATAAATGGTGCAGCAAAGATAATACTATCAAATCTATCTAATAAACCACCATGTCCAGGCATGATAATACCGCTATCTTTAACATTTGCTTGACGTTTATATTTAGATTCTATCAAATCGCCTAGTGTGCCAAATACACTAATAATAATGCTTAATATTAACCAATTTGTGAAACTTAAAGTGTCGGTAAAGGTGGCAATAAAATAGCTTGCGATACTAGAAAAAAGTAAACCACCTAAAAAACCTTCTACTGTTTTTTTAGGTGAGATTTTTTCAAAAAGCTTTTGTTTGCCAAAATTTTTTCCAATTAAATAAGCAAAAGTATCATTTACCCAAACTAAAATGAATGAGCCTAATAAAATTTTTGGATTATAAACATGATGATATTTAGCGATTAATATTAAAAATACAAACCCACTTGAAAGATAAAATGTTGTAATGATAAATCGTTTAGTGATAAATAATGGAATTGTTTTTTCGAAAAATAAATCTTTAATTAAAAATAATTGCACAAAAATTGTAATCACTTGAAGTATTTGAGTAGCTTCATCTAATCCTTTTATAGAATTCATTACAAACTGCCAATACCCAAAAATAAAATAAATGATAACAAAAATAAAATAGGGAATTTTACTTTTAAGTTGTATCAGTTTTTTTAATTCGGCTAAGCAGATTAAACCAAAGATAAAAAATAAAATAATTAAGCTATGCTCATTATAAAGTGCTAAAATTAATAGAGAAATATAAAGTAAACCAGAAAATGATCTTATAAGGATTTCTTTCATTTTAAAGGTCTTCTAAAAGCAATAAATACAGATCTTTTGTGCTACTACCATATGATAAGAAGTCTTTTTCGTCAACAGATTTAAAATGTTTAATTGTTGTAATATTAGTAGGGATATTTTTTCGATTTTTTGATTTAATACCTCTTAACCCTTCACCAATATTCCCTGCAATTTGACTAGTCGTAGCATAAACTATAAAATGTTTGGGCAATTCATGAAGTCTCTTTTCAGCTATTTGGTTTGAAGAAATTAATAAAGAACCATCGTCTGCTATTAAATTTTCGCAAGTCGTTAGAAAAAATTTCGATTCAGGTATAGATGAGCTAAGGGATAAATTCGAATTATTAAAAAGATTCTTTAAATTATCATCTAGTATAAAAACCTTGTCATCTTCCCAATTATTTTCTCCAATAATTTTAGTTATACTATCAAAAATCTCATCTAAATTTTCGCAATACAAAAACTTTCCACCATTTGCTTTAAAGTTTATTGTAAACCTTTCGTCTATAGGTAGACTAATGTCTGGCATATATTTGCCACGTTTATTAGATTTTAATTCGTCTTCTGATTTGTCAGATTTAGAACCAAATATTTTTTTAAAAAGACTCATTTAAAATTATTGCTATTAATCTGAGCGATTATGCTTTCTATCAAAGATAAAAAATCTTAAACTAACCACTAAGTTAATTTAAGATTTTTAATAAATGTTAACAAAATTTATTTATCAAGTAATTCTTTTTCTTCTTTGTCAAAAGGGCGTTTGCCAAATATTTTTTCTAAATTATCTTTAAAAATCACTTCTTTTTCTAATAAAACTTCAGCAAGTTCGATGAGTTTATCTTTATGATCATCAAGTAATATTAATGCACGTTGATACTGTTTTTCAATAATATCTGAAATTTCTTTATCAATCAATTCTGCAGTTTGCTCACTATAAGGTTTCGTAAAACCATATTCATTTTGACCTGAAGAATCATAATATGTTAAATTCCCAATTTTCTCACTCAAACCATAAACAGTTACCATGGCTCTAGCTTGTTTTGTAATTTTTTCTAAGTCACTTAAAGCACCAGTAGATATTTTATCAAAAATAATTTTTTCTGCAGCTCTACCACCAAGAGCAGCACACATCTCGTCTAGCATTTGTTCTGGTCTAACAATTAAGCGTTCTTCTGGTAAATACCAAGCAGCTCCTAGGGACCGCCCACGAGGGACTATTGTAACTTTTACTAAAGGTGCAGCATGTTCTAACATCCAACTTACAGTTGCATGTCCAGCTTCATGATAGGCAACAGCCTTTTTTTCTTCTGGTGTAATTATTTTATTTTTCTTTTCTAGTCCACCAACAATTCTATCTACGGCGTCCAAGAAATCTTGCTTGTCTACAGCTTTTTTTTCATTTCTTGCAGCTATTAAAGCAGCCTCATTACAAACGTTTGCAATATCAGCTCCAGAAAAGCCGGGAGTTTGTTTTGATAAAAAATCGATATCTAACCCTTCAGCTTTCTTTAAAGGCCTAAGATGTACTTCAAAAATTTCTTTACGTTCACGAACGTCAGGAAGATCTACAAAAATTTGTCTATCAAAACGTCCAGCACGCATTAATGCTTTATCTAAAATATCAGCTCTGTTTGTAGCAGCAATTACAATTACATTAGCATTAGTACCAAAACCATCCATTTCTGTTAGTAATTGGTTTAAAGTGTTTTCACGTTCATCATTACTACCCGACATGGCATTTTTACCTCTAGAACGACCAATAGCATCTATTTCGTCAATAAAAATAATTGATGGAGATTTTTCTTTTGCTTGTTTAAATAAATCTCTAACACGTGATGCACCAACACCAACAAACATTTCAACAAAATCAGAACCTGATAAAGAGAAAAAAGGAACTTGTGCTTCACCAGCTACAGCTCTTGCGAGTAATGTTTTTCCAGTTCCTGGAGGGCCAATCAATAGCGCTCCTTTAGGTATTTTTCCGCCTAAAGAAGTGTATTTTTCCGGGTGTTTAAGAAAATCTACAATTTCTTGAACTTCTTCTTTTGCGCCTTCTAAACCAGCGACATCTTTAAAAGTAGTTTTTACTTCTGTGTTTTGATCAAATAGTTTAGCTTTTGATTTCCCAATATTAAAAATTTGACCACCAGCACCTCCACCAGCACCACCAGACATACGACGCATTATAAAAATCCATACGCCAATAAGTAGTATAAATGGTAAGAGACCTAATAAGAAATCTCCCCAAAGGTTTTGTTCTGTTTTATTACTTAAAATATCAGACTTGCCTATTCTTTTTAATTCATTTTCAAAATTTTGAAGATCACCAATTTCAAATTTATAATTTGGCATTCTAGTCGAAGAAGGCAATAACGAAGAAGGTTTTGATTTTTTATGAACTTCTTTTGTTTCAGCTTCTTTACTAAGATAAACTTTGGCTTCTCTTCTGTTTATGATTTCAACTTTTTCAACATCATTATCCTCAGCGTATTTGAAAAACTCTGATGGTGTAATGGTGTTTGTGTTTTCAAAACCACTGCTAAATATTTGCATCGCTAAGAATGCTACAATAACAGCTCCATATATCCAATATGGGCTGAGCTTAGGTTTTTTACTATTTATGTCTTTTTTATCGTTTGCCATTAATTTGTTTAATAGTTTGTTTCTATGATTGTTGTTTTAGCATCTCCCCATAAACTCTCGATGTCGTAATATTCTCTTATATGTTTTTGGAATACATGTACAACTATGTTTACATAATCCATTAAAACCCATTCAGCATTAGCTTCACCTTCAATATGCCAAGGTTTATCTTTAAGTTCTTTACTTACTTTTTTTTGTATTGAATTTACAATGGCATTTACTTGTGTGTTAGAATTACCTTCACAAATTATAAAGTAGTCACAAACCGTATTTTCAATCTCTCGTAAATCTAATATATTAATATCTTTACCTTTTACATCTTCAATCCCACTTAATATCGTTGCTATTAATTGGTCTGCATTAGAATTTTTTTCTGCCATTAATTTGATTTAATTTTGTGCAAAGTTATTATTTTTTAGTTCTTTATACTGTAAAAAAATCATAAGATTTAATAGAACTAATATTACTATTAATTATGCATATAATCAAACTTGATGCCATTGACTCAACTAATGCTTTTTTAAAGCAGAAAAGTAGTGTTGATAGTATTGATGATTATACTATAGTTATGGCTAATTACCAAACAAACGGGAGAGGACAGATGGGAAGTTTGTGGGATTCGCAAGCTTATAAAAACCTTATTGTTAGCGTGTATAAAGATGTTTCATTTTTAGACGTAGAAGATGCTTTTTATATAAGTATAGTAACATCCTTATCTATAATTAAGACCCTTCAAGGGTTTTTAATTCCAAAACTAAGTGTAAAATGGCCTAACGACATTTTGTCAGAGAATAAAAAAATATGTGGTGTATTGATTGAAAATGTCATAAAACAAGACAGCTTATGCGAATCAATAATAGGTGTTGGGTTAAATATAAACCAAACAGAATTTAATGATTTTCCAAATGCATCTTCATTAAAAATAATTTCTGGCACTTTTTATAATCTAGACGAAGTCTTACAAACAATGATATCTCATTTAAAAAACTATTTTTCGGTATTGAGATCAGGAGATTTAGAGTTACTTAAAGCAGAATATGAAGCATTGTTATTTAGAAAAAATAAACCTTCAACATTTAAGGATTCTGAAGGAGTAACATTTTCTGGTTTTATAAAAGGCATTTCAAATACTGGAAATCTACAAGTTTTACTTGAAGACAATATTATCAAAGAGTTTAGTTTAAAAGAATTATCGCTTTTATATTAAATAGCATTTGGAATATTAGTTGCTAAAGTTTCTATAAATTTACTAATAGGACCTTTAATCATCATAGCCATCATTGGATTAAAATCTCCATCAAAAACAAGTTGAACATTACTTTTATTACCTTCAGTTTCTGAAATATTTCCTGTAAGAGAAAAATCTAATTTCCCTCCAGAAGCACCAAGAATGATTTTATTTGGAGTTATGGCTTCCTTCTTTTGAAGGATTATTTCTGGCATTCCTTTTAAAGCGAATAAAAATTTATCATTGTCTAATACTTCGAATTTACTAATATTTTCAGGCATTAAAGTTTCAAAATTTTTTATATCAGTTAAAAAATCAAACACTTCTTGAGACGATTTATTAACAGTTATTTTTGGAGATTCTAAATTCATAATTTCAATTTTTTATTGGAATATATCAATTAGCATTCCATTTGCTTGGATTGTCATTCCAATCTGACAAAGTTTTTAATTCTTTTTGAGATATATAATTTGTTTCAACAGCTTGGTCAAGTAAATTATTATAATTACTTAAAGTAAATAAACTAATGTTTTCTTTTTCAAAACTTTTGACAGATACATCAAATCCATATGAAAAAATAGCAATCATTCCTTTAACATTTACTTCAGCATCTTTAAGTGCTCTAACGGCATTTAAGCTGCTTTTGCCTGTACTTATTAGGTCTTCAACAACAACTACATTCTGCCCTTTTTGTATAAATCCTTCAATTTGATTTTGTCTTCCGTGTTTTTTTGCTTCAGGTCTAACATAAACAAAAGGTAGCCCTAAATACTCAGCTACAAGAATTCCAATGCCTATAGCTCCAGTAGCAACACCAGCAATTACATCTGGTTTTCCAAATTGTTTTTCTATTTGTTTTCCCATAGTTTCGCGAATATAGTTACGAATTGGAGGAAAAGATAATACAATTCTATTGTCACAATAAATTGGTGATTTCCATCCAGAAGCCCAAGTAAATGGTTCTCTAGGGTTAAGTTTTATGGCTTTAATTTGCAATAAGACTTCAGCAGTTTTTCTAGCAGTATGTTTGTTAAAAATCATAAAAGCAAAATTACATATAATTTAGGTTTAGCAGAAAGTTATTTATTAACAATAATATTTTTATGTTTGTTTGTAGTATTAAAAAAAAAGATATTTTTACATTACTGTAATTTTCAGTGTGTTTAACTATGTATAAAATTTTTGTTAACGACAAACCTATAATTTTAACTACTAAAGTAGAGAAAGAAACTTTTTTTAAGAATTACTTCCTTAAGAAAGTGAAAATAGGTAATGTTATTAGAAAATTAAATAACACTTCTCTTCAAGAAGTTAGACTTATACACAAAAAGAAAAAAAAGCTTCTTAAAAAATTCTTGAAATTGTTACCAAATGTTATAGCTGGTGGAGGTAAAGTTTATAATGATAAAGGGGATATTTTATTTATCTATAGAAATGGTAAATGGGATTTACCTAAAGGGAAAATTGAAGGTAATGAAACCATCGAGCAAACTGCAATTAGAGAAGTTTCAGAAGAAACAGGTGTTAATGGTTTAGAAATTACTAAGCCTTTGGAAACGACTTATCACATTTTTAAGCGAAATGGTAGATATAAAATTAAGATTACATATTGGTTTGAGATGAAAACACAATTCTCTGGTAATTTATGGCCTCAAGAAAATGAAGGGATAACAAGAGTAGAATGGTTAAATACAGAGCAAACGAATAAAGCCTTAAAGAATTCTTATGCTAATATTAATGTTTTAATTTAATACAGAGATATTATAAGCTATTTCCATGTTAATATCCCTCCTTTTAAATCATAAATTTCAATAAAACCAAGTTTTACTAAAACTTTTGCAGCGTTTTGACTTCTAACTCCAGAGCGGCAGTATAAGTAAATCGGTTTATCTTTATCTATAGATTCAAAGTAATTCAAGAAATTATCACGCAAGAAAAAATCTATGTTTATTGCATCTTCAATGTGACCAGAATTATATTCTCTAGCTGTACGAACATCTATTAATTGTATATCCTTATCAATAATAGCTTCCTTAAAATCAGAAGCATCTAAAATTTTAATTTCATCAGATTGTTGAGCATTTACTCTAAAAACAGAACTGAATATTGACATGATTATAATTATTTTTTTCATTTTAAATAAGCATCTTATTAAAATCAAAAAAGGAGTGGTATTTCTATCACTCCTCTTTCATTAATAAACCAACTATATTAATCAAACATTATGAATTATTAATAACCTTCTTAAAGTTATGAATGATTCTACATTTTGTTCTACAAAGATATGTAGCATATAAAGACTGTACAGTAACAAAAGTTACACTTCAATAAGATTTATCCAATTCTATTAGCGTGATTTCTGGTCGCATACCTAATCTTCCAGGAAAGCCAAGCCACCCTAAACCACGATTGACATACAAATATTGGTCTTTATTAAAATACAGCCCTGCCCAATGTTTGTATTTGTATTTTATGGGACTCCATTTTAGATTTTTATATTTGAAGCCAGCCTGCATGCCATGTGTATGACCAGATAAGGTAAGTGCTATATTAGTTTTATTAATCACTTCATCATTCCAATGTGTTGGGTCATGTGAGAGTAATATTTTAAATGGAATATCCTCAATATTTTTTAATGCTTTATTAAGATTCCCATATTGTTTAAATGGGTGTTTTCCCCAATTTTCAACACCAATTAATGCAAGTCTATCTTTACTTTTTTTAATAACTTCAGCTTCGTTTAGTAAAAGCTTAAAATTGATATCTTCATAAAAATGTTTGATAGCTTCAAAATTATTTAGCTTTTCCTCGGCTGAAGGCCATTTGCTATAATCGCCATAATCATGATTTCCTAAAACTGAATATTTTCCTTTTTTAGCAACTAGTTTTTTGAATATAGGTTCCCATCCATTTAATTCCCAAGCATAATTATTGACTAAATCACCAGTTATGAAAATAAAGTCAGGCTTTAAATGATTTATCTTTTTAATTGCTCTATCTAAAATATGATAGCGATAATTAAAACTACCTAAATGAATATCTGATAGCTGAATAATTCTCAGACCCTTAAATGATTCTGGTAGATTTTTTAATTTAAGCGTGATATGAAGTACTTCAAATTTGTAGAGTGTTTTAAAGATGCCATATACAATTATAAAAAAAGGTAGAAAGCCAGAGAGCAAACCTATGAAAGGTACTATTATTATTGATTCTTTTTCTGAAAGCACGTAGTTTGATAAGTAGAGTATACTTATAACAATAATAAAAATCAATTTTGGTATGAATGACGAAACAGTTAGACCATAAAAGGATGAGATAAGCAAGTGCTTTCTAATTGGATTAATATGTTCTAATCTGATTTTTAGTATAATGATTGCAGAAATTAATCCAGTCGTAAAAACCCAAAATAGGATTTTAATAATTGTTTTAAATCCTTTTGAAGTAAAAAGTTGAGTGATAGATTCTAACCAATAGTACGCAATTATATCTACCAGTAAAATTACCACGCATAAAAGAAAAATTGTATAAAGAGAATAAGATCTCATGACTATTTTTTTAAACGTCTTTTATCTTTAAGTGCCCAAAAAATTCCTTTAACGTCTGAAGCCCATTTGTCATACATAAATATAAGTGTAATTTCTTCTATAGTTTCTAATAAACCAATAGCAACCATAAAATAAAATAAGGTGTATTCTGGTGTAAAAAACAAAGACCATAAAATGAAAGCACTTTGCACTATTGCTGATAATTTTGCTAAATAAGTATGAAAAGCTGTAGCTTTACTATACTTTGAATAAGCAATAATCATTTGAATTATATAAGGAATAAATGCAATTAGTATAATAACAAGATTTGTTTTAATAAAATTTGTTTCAAAATAAAATAATCCAATTAGTCCAACAATTAAAGTGATTTGATCACCAAATGAATCAAGTTGAGAGCCTCTTGGGCTAGTAATATTTAGTTTTCTGGCTAGATAGCCATCAATTGCATCTGTAGAGTAGCTAAATAATAGTAACCAAGTGAAAATTAATCGTTCATCAAACCAAATAAAAGCTAATAAAAAAGGAGCAGCTAGAATACGATAAAACGAAAACCAGTCTGCTATATTGAAATTTTTGAATGTGAGCATAAACGTTCTTTTAATGACTTAATTAAGTCATTATAATATCTAATAAATCAATTATTTAGTTGTTTGATATTCCATTTTTTATTCTCATTTAGTACTGATACTAAATTTTCAGAGATATGTTTGCAAGTAAATTTTGGAGGTATTATTAAAAATTCTTTTGAAAGGGAAACGTTCTTAGCCTTAGTGAGATAATCTAAACTTTCTCCATTGATATCTATTACAACTTCAAAATAGCGGTAATTAACAACAGGTTTTTTAAAAATATTATTATAACCTAAATCTTCTTTAACTAATTCTAAAGCTAAAGCATAATCTCCAATAAAGTTTTTAGCATTTAAAAATTTTGGATCAATTATAGTTTTCCCTGATTTATCGATATACCCAAAATAAGAGACTCCCTCTCTTTTTTGTACAATTAAGCATCTATCACTATTAAAAACAGGATAGCTTCTAGTTTTATTATTTGCTAGAACTAAATCGGCTCTAAAAGCAACTAGAATCTTGCCTTGTTCATTAATGAAAGCCCATTGGTCACCTTTTTTAATAGCAGCTACACCATCATTAAAAGGTGAAATATAATCTATGTCTTTAATGATTTGTGTAAAACTAAAAAGTGGGATTAAAATAACTGCAACAAATATAATTACTGTTGTTTTCATGATAATGACATTTAGGTATACACTATAAAAATATGTAATATATAAATCTTATAAAATGATATTAATCATACTTATTAAAATCTATATGTAAGATTTTATTATGGATATAATTTCTTCTTTTTGAAGCACTCCAGATTGACGCCACACTTGTTTGCCGTTTTTAAAAAGTAACATTGTTGGAACGCCTCTAATTTGATATTTAGCTGCTAAAGGTTGATTTTTATCAACATCAATTTTCATGATTTTTATACCATCACCTAGTTCATTTTTTACTTGTTCTAGTATAGGTGCTAATATTTTGCAGGGACCACACCAATCTGCGAAAAAATCTACTAATACAGGATTGTCTGAGTTTATAATGGTCTTAAAATTTTTTTTCATCTTTTTACTTTTATATTTTATTAAGTTCAATATTTAGATTTGCTAGCATTATTAATTCAGATTTATTAATTCCGGCAAAACTATTAGCTACTTCACCAGCAGTTTTTAGTATTAAATGTTTTATTTTATCAGTAAAAAAATGTTTTTGCTCGTCTTTATAGGTTATAAACTCATTAAAACAAGTATTAGCTTCTAATTCTCCTTGATTATATAGCCAATCAAAAACAACTTCAATTTGGTAGGCAGCATCTGTATTAAAATCATCTTCAATTGTATCAACATCTAGCCATTGTGATTTAACTATTTTTTTTAATATGTGAAATTCTTCCTCTCTAACTATTTTGTCTGAAGCTGCAATAGCATAGAATAATTTACCAAGATTTTGATAAAAATGAATGTTTAAATTTTTCATGGTTTTACTTCTATTAATTAATGAACTATAATATCAAAGTTAGTAATATACCTGCTTTTTAAATCTGATATATGTCATAGTTTATTTGGAGTTTACTGCTTAATTTTAAAAAGAGAATAAAATAGCGTTATTATGAGAAGAATATTAATTCCTACCGATTTTTCAGAAAATGCAATGAATGCAATAAATTATGCTTTAGAACTTTTTAAGTATGATGTTAGTGAGTTTTATATCATGCACACCTATCAAGATGAAATATATGCAGACCAAGCATTATTAACACAAGAAACATTTGATGAGGTTACTCGAATTGTTAGTCAAAGGTCTGAAGAACAATTAGGGGAGACTATTACGCAGATTAATGATATTTCACCAAACCCAAAACATAAGTATCATGCTATTTCTTCTAATTTAATGCTTGTTGATAGTGCTGATAAAATTGTAGATGAAAATAATATAGACATTATTATTATGGGTACGCATGGGAAGACGAGTGATAGAAAGTTAACTTTTGGAAGTCATACGCTACAAGTTTTAAAATATGTTCAATGCCCAGTTTTAGCTATTCCTGTAGATTATAAATATACCCAACCAAGGCAGATCCTTTTTCCAACAGATTATATGATTCCTTACAAAAGAAGAGAACTTAAATTGCTTTGTGAAATTGCTGCGCCATTCAGATCAACCATAGATATACTTTATGTGTCTAAAAGTGATAAACTTTCTATGCGCCAACAAAATAATAAGGGTTTTATAAATGGTGAATTATGTAAAAATAAAATCAATTTTAAAACTATATATAATAAAAACATTACCAATGCAATCTATACATATATTAAAGAAAATAAAGTAGATATGCTAGTGATGGTAAATACCAGACATTCGCTTTTAGAAAATATTTTATTTCAATCAACTATAGACGAAATAAGCTTACACCTTGATATTCCATTTTTAGCAATGCAAAACATGAGGAGGTTTTAATGATACAATTTAAATTCTAATATTATGAAAAGAATAGTATTGCCAACAGATTTTTCAGATAATTCTTGGAGTGCTGTAGTATATGCTATGAAATTGTTTTCTGAAGAATCTTGCACGTTTTATTTTTTACACTCAACCTTAATTAAGGCTTTAATATTCTCAAATCTTTCAAGCAAATTGTTAGAGACTATCCGTGATGATGCTATGAAAGAATTATTAGAATTGAAAATTCAGGCAGAAAAATCTAATACGAATACAAATCATGTTTTCGAGGTGGTTTTAAGTACGGATGGATTAGTGGAAGCTATAGAGGATACAGTTAAAAGTCACAAAATAGATATTGTAGTTGTAGGAACAAAAGGAGCGACTGGAGCTAAAGAATTTTTCTTTGGTAGTAATACGGTTAAACTTATTGAGAGAATGAAGTCCTGTCCAGTTTTAGTTGTTCCAGACGACTATAATTTTATAGTTCCAAAACAGCTTGCATACCCAACGGATTTTAATCGTTATTTTAGTGAAAAAGAATTAAGACCTTTAAAAGATTTAGTCACGTTGTATGCCTCTAAAATTAGAATTTTACATATTAATGTAGAAGAAAAATTAAATGCTTTTCAGAAGTTTAATATGTTTAAACTCGATGAGTACTTAAAACAGTATGAGCATAGTTTTCATTGGATGCCTTATTATACCAAAAAAGAAAAAGAGATTAATTCATTTATTCAAGAATTAGAAATAGATATGCTAGCCATGGTTAATTATAAGCATAGTTTAATAGAATACATTGTTAAAGAACCAGTGATTAAAAAATTAGGTTTTCATTTAACAATCCCTTTTTTAGTCATCCCTGAATGAGAAGCAAAGTAATTATAACTAATGAGTTGATTGCTTTTACAGTTTAATATTAATAATATATAATTTAAAATAAGATCAAATGAAAAACTTAGGAGTTTGGCTTGACAAAGAGAAAGCACATGTTGTAACCATTGAAAATGGGAAAGAAGACGTTGTAATTATTGAATCTGGAGTAGAGAGCTATCGTATTTCAGGTGGGTCTGGCACAAAATTTAAAGGCGGACCACAAGATGTAGTCCAAGACAGAAGATATTTAGAACGAGAAAAGAATCAGTTAAGAGCATATTTTAAAGATATTGCATCCAGAATAGAACATGCAGATGCTATAGTACTCTTTGGCCCTGCCGAAGTAAGTGAAAAATTTAAAAAAGAATTAGAAGAGTCTTATAGAAATATAAATAAGAAAGTAAAAGATTTAAAAAAAGCGGATAGCATGACAGATAATCAAGTAAAGGCATTGGTTAGAGATTATTTTAAATAATAACATGGAAAAAGATCCGGTTTATATTATTAAATCCTCAGGTGAGAAAGTAAAATTCTCAATACATAAATTGCGAACTTCACTTAAAAGAACAGGAGCAGATAAGACTATAGTAGATGAGATAATAGGTAAGGTGAGAGATGAATTATTTCAAAATATTTCAACAAAGAAAATCTACAATAGAGCCTTTGCATTACTCAAAAAAAAGAAAAGCTATTTAGCTTCAAAATATAAACTCAAAAAAGCAATATATGAGTTAGGTCCAACAGGTTTTCCTTTTGAACGTTTTATTAGTACTATTTTAAAATTTGAAGATTACCGAACGGAAGTTGATGTAACTCTTCAAGGGGAATGTGTTTCTCATGAAATAGATGTCATAGCCTATAAAAATAATGAAGCCACATTAATAGAGTGTAAATTTCATATTAAAAAAGGGCTTTACTGCAATGTAAAGGTACCTTTATATATTAATTCACGATTTCTAGACGTGAAAGCGCAATGGAATCCTAATGCTAAGAATCACACAGAACTTAGGCAAGGATGGGTGGTTACTAATACTCGTTTCACTAAAGATGCTATAACATATGGAAATTGTTGTGGGTTATATTTGCTAAGTTGGGATTACCCTAAAAATAATGGTTTAAAAGATAGAATTGATAGTTTAGGTTTATACCCAATTACGGTGTCAACATTACTTAACAAGAGAGAAAAACAATTTTTATTAAGTAGAGATATTGTATTGTGTAGAGAGTTAATAGGTGATGCTTTTTATTTAGATCATCTTGGGATTTCTGAAACTAGAAAAGAAAAGATTCTAGATGAAATAAATCAACTTTGTGGCTGTTAAATAAAAGCTACTTATTTATGTGTTTGTCTACAATTAATCACATAAAAATAACTTTAACATTTTTCTTTTAATTAATTATGATTAACTGATATATATCATTTTTAATCTCGTTTTATATAGGTAAATTATAATTGTTGATAATAAAGTTAAACCCTTAATTATGAGAACTGTACAAACACAAGCAAGATTAGTTGAATGGCTTAGTGCAGAAGACATGCATTCGTCATCAAAGAAATGGCTATCCGAATTACAATTCATTAAAATTGAGCAATTGTTTTTTGAAGATTTAATAAAATCTTACACGCTTCAGTTGTTATCTGATAATCATTTTGTAGAAATTAAAAAAATTATTAATGAGATAAGTAAAATTCAAAAGAAGAATACCACACTCATTAAATCTGTTAAACGTCATGAAAATAAGCTTGAAATATTAGTGGATGGTATTGATCAAATAAAAGAAGAAGTTTTATATAAAAACAACCACCGAGAGCTTTTACAATTAATGAATGATTATTTGAAAGCATATCAATTAATAAAGAAACAATTATTTGAAATTGTAAAAATTGTTATGAAACATGAGAAACAAAAGCACTTGCTTGATTGATAGTATGAACATAAAAAAATAAAAATGAAACAGTTAGTCTTGTTCTTAATGGGCTTATTAATAATAAGCTGTTCTACAACACATCTTGTAGATAACTGGAAGAACCCAGAGATTGATACTTATGAACCGACAAAGGTTTTAGTAGTAGGTATAACTTCTAATATTGAAGCTAGGGAGATATTTGAACAACAATTAAAAGGCGAATTAGAAGCTAGAGGAATTGTTGCCATTACAAGTTTAGATTTTTTTAATCCAACAGTTGAAACTGAAAAAATGACTGAAGAAGATTTAAAAACTTTAGAGGGTAAACTTATCATTGATGGTTTTGATACTATTTTATTAACTAAAGTTGTTGGTGTAGAAGATAAAATAATCTATAAGAAAGAATATGATGATTTCGATAATACCTATAGAAAATTTAACGAGGAGTATTTAATGTATCAAGACATTTTCTATAACCCAGATTATTATGAAAACTATACTGTTTATAATACAGAAACCTCAATGTATTGTATATGTCCTACAAAAGAAAGAGAATTAATTTGGAAAGGCTATATAGATATAGTAGATCCAATACTTGATAATACTGACCTTGTTTTACTTGATTTAAAACATATGGTAGAAGAAAAATCTAAAGACTTAACTGGCTTTGGAATTGAAAAGTCATTAAAGTTAGCTAAGCACTTAGATGAAAGAAATATACCAGTTTGGATAAGACACGTTCTTGTTCCTGGTGTTACAGATGATTTTGAGAACTTAGAAAAATTAGGACAATTTGCTTCTTCTTTAAATAATGTTGAAAGATTTGAATTATTACCTTACCATACTCTAGGTGTTAACAAATGGGAAAGCATGGATATAGATTATGAACTAAAAGATGTTGAAAATGCATCTTCTGAAGATATTGAAAAAGCAGTAAAAATAATAGAAAAATTCGGTGTTAATGTATTTAATAAATCAAAATAATTAATTAGCCCTTTTAAATCATTTCAAAATGATTATTAATATATAAAAAAGGAAGTCCAATTGGACTTCCTTTTTTTATTAATTTTATGTCCTAATTAATAATTATTAAAAAGCTAGTCATACATTTAATCTGCACAATCAGGCTATTGGTTACCTTATCTAATTAAAACTCTAAATCTTCTACTTCTATATTATCTATTGCATCTTGTATTAATTTTTCAATCTCTAAGGCACTTTCTGATTTTTCTATTCTATCCAATCTTGGTTTAGTTACTGGTTTCTTAGGCGAAAATACTGTACAACAATCTTCTTCTGGTAATATAGATGTTTCAAATGTTCCTATTTTTTGAGCTATATCTATTATTTCTGTTTTATCCATAGCTATAAGAGGTCTAAATACAGGTATACTTACAGATGCATCTGTACAAGTTAATCCTTGTATCGTTTGAGATGCTACTTGTCCTATACTTTCTCCTGTAACTAAAGCTTCACAGAATCTCTTCTCTGCCACTCTTTGTGCTATTTTCATCATGAATCTTCTTGATATTATAGTCATTTCTTCATCTTTACATTCTAGTCCTATAGCTTTTTGTATCTCTAATATATTAACTTTGTGTAATCTAACTCTTCCACAATACTTAGCTAATATTTTTGCTAAATCTCTTACTTTTTCTTGAGATTTTTCACTTGTGAATGGGTAGCTATGGAAATGTATTGCTTCTAATTCCATACCTCTTTTAGCAACCATCCATGATGCTACAGGACTATCTATTCCT
>Ga0209013_10000687_pt1 | contig 30580 bp, 24 predicted proteins | sample Cruoilmetagenom2_FD_187291 | JGI IMG/M metagenome (GOLD analysis project Ga0209013, IMG submission 187291) | Oil polluted marine microbial communities from Coal Oil Point, Santa Barbara, California, USA - Sample 2 (SPAdes) (version 2) | ecosystem: Environmental > Aquatic > Marine > Oil seeps ...
TCCACATACAAAACCACTAAATTACACAAAATTAACACAGAAATCTTGTGGAGATGGCTGCGCCGCTGCTTCGCAGGCTGTGTAATCTTGTGGTTATATTCAGCGACCGACACAAACTGCGATTTTCATAGCGTACACATCATACTATTACAGAGCGCACAGAGTGGATCTCCTCTGTGGTCTCAACCACACTCAGCCACTTGGATCGCGTAACCAGCCACTTCCACGGCGCTTCTGCCAAGAATCCGCACCATTGCTTCTTTCCCGACCCCGCCCTTGTCCCAGATCACCTGTGGAACACAACCCGCATCCTCAATTGCGTGCGTCGCACCCCAGTCCATGGTCCCGGTCTCGTGAAGTTTCGGCTCATTCTTCCTATCGAATGAGGCTACCCTGTAGCCACAATCCTTGCATGCCGAGATTATATCCTCTGAGCACCTGACATTGAGGGCACTTACAATCGCGGAATCGAACCTCATAACGGCAAGAATGAGCCTTGCGATGTGAGATGATGCGCCGAACTCGACGCACCCGACCGCTTTTGCCCGGGTTTTGTGCCTCACGATCCTTGACTCAACCGCTGCAACGTCCTCAACTGTGCATGCACCAGCAATCGCAGTTCCGATGTTGCATCCGACCTCAGGGATCAGCGATGCGAAGGACTCGCAGCCCTCAATCATCCTCGCAGCATCGCTCACATCAGTGATCGCCCGGTATCGTGTGGCATTCCTAAGAGTCGCTGCGATCTGGTTGACCGGAGCAACGCCGCAGCCCACCATAGATGAGTTTGCAATCGCCTCTGTGACAAAGTCCTTTGCAGCGGCGCACGCATCCTGTATAGAGAATCTTTTTGTAAGAAACGCCGCAATCGCTGCCGAATACGTGCATCCGGCGCCGTGCGTCCCGCCTTCGATTAGATCTCCGGTCAGCCGGATCTGATCACCACCCTCACCATCACTATCAGCATCCCGTGCCACAGAGAGCACGTCGGTTCCATTCAAATGTCCCCCAGTCACAACCGCAGCCTTGCATCCGAGATCGGTGATCGCTGCGGCAGCGCGCTCCGCATCCTTGATATTTTTGATCGCAATGCCTGTTATCGCCTCAGCCTCAAAGACGTTTGGCGTGACAACAGTTGCAATTGGGATCAATTCCCGCACGAGTGCACCCAGCGCGTCGCCTGTCAGAAGCGCACCCCCTCCTGCTTCCGCACTCATCACAGGATCAAGCACGAAAGGAACCCCCTTAATCTCTCTTGCAACTGTATGCACGATCGTCTGTGAGGACAACATCCCGATTTTCGCATAACCGATCTCTATGTCGCTCAATATCGCACGGATCTGATCGATTACAGTACCCTCCGGAAGATCGTGTACAGCCTGAACTCCAAGTGTGTTCTGTGCGGTGATTGCGGTGATTGCGGCAGTGCCGTGTATTCCTAGCGCTGCAAACGTCTTTAGATCAGCCTGAACACCTGCGCCACCACCTGAATCAGAGCCTGCTATCGTGAGAACGCACTGCATCTCACTCAGTCTGCGAAAGAGCCATTGCCGCAACGATTGAGTCGATTCCGTCCAGCCACTCAGCTACAAGTCCGTCCGGAATATCAAATGTGATTTCTGGCATTTTTTTGCCAGACAAAACCCGTGCGCCGACCGCGCTGATAATATCCAGCGCATTCTCGGGGTCTTCTTCCTCTGCGCTGATTGCGTCTTTGATTAGCCTCGTAATCGGCGTCTTTGTGTTGTAGCCCCCCTTGGCATAGCATTCGCATGAGACGAGCGCGCCTAAGAGCGACGACTGCAATGACTGCAACATCATGTCCACGTCATCGTTGACCGGGTCAGCATTGGCAAGCACTATGTTGCTGATGCTTGAAATGGCATTAAGCGCATCATCTGCGGATGTCTTCTTCTTACGATACTCAAAAACGACCCTCAGACACGACATGATAACATCGTCCATCATATTGACAAATATCGCGGTGCTATCTTCGCGTTCGTTGTCTATCCTGAAGTCACTCTCTTTTACATTCTGAATCCAATTATTCCATCGTTCTTCCGTGTAATATTGAATTTCTTTCTTTTTCTCTGCCTTTTTCATGATAACCATCCTGTCCTATATATTGTCAGACTATGGTTGCATTGTTAAATATCCCATAATCTAATAATCGGAAATAGTAATTAAAGGTGTCCTGAGTAGTGACACCCCTGCATACCATAACCGATAAATACAACCGCCATGATATTATGATACACATGGGCGATTAAAATGGTAGGTGAAGATATGGAACATTTCAAAGAAAATGGGGGAAGCACACCTCACACCGATCGTATATATCAGAATATGCGATGGCAGGCGCTTGCAGAGAACAAAGCAGTCGTATTGAGCAAACTGGATGAGATCTTGACGGTGATTTCGATATCCCGTGCTGACGAGATTCCAATATCCGAACTGACCTCAGATCTAATCGTTGCGCTGACAGAAACGGATGATGCCGAAATTCTGGAGGTAGCGAACACTGTGAGCCGGAATTTTCTGGCAAAGATAAGAGATGGGATCGCTGAGTTTCCGACAGAAGAGATTCCGGTATTGTTCGCAGCGTTGCAGCTTTTTGCTGTGGAACCCGGGCAGTACGGGTTTGAGACAACAGATAACCCGGATTCCGAGATTAACAGGATCACAGGAAGAGAGATCGGTGATTCTGCGAGGAATCTTTACGGAGTCGCGCAGAGACAACTGGCTTCTGCACGAACCTTGCGCGCTTCTGCCGCATCAGCGCTCTTCGCGCTCTTCGATCGGGCGGAGTTCTCAGAGATACATGATTACCTGCTGGATGAGTTGTATCCCATGATCACCGCCCTCAATTGTGCTGCACGATACCGGCCGTTCAGAACATCGCTTGTCGCAAACATCGCGGACAAGCTCTACAGGTTTGCGAACCGGACCAGTGATTTGGAGTTGAAGGCGCTTTTGCACGCGATCTTTGAGAAAAAATATATAAAATTTGGAACATCGGGGTTCAGAGCCTTCGTGAACAAGGATTTCACACATAGGCGATCGGATTTCGTGACAGAAGCGATGTGCAACGATCTTGAGATATCGCAGAAGAAGGGCGGGAGACCTGTTGTGATCACGTATGACACGAGGATCGGCGCAAGAGACTTCGCTCTCGAGAGCGCAAGGGTATTTCTCTCGCGTGGGTTTTCCGTGCGCTTCGCAACTGAGCCATCGCCCACCGGTGCGCTTGTCTACTGGCTCAGGGAGGTTGAGTGCGGAGAGGCTGCGGGCGGTGAGAATATGACGCCGAGCCACAATCCGCTCTCGACTCAGGGGCAGCGCTGGAGCATGGAGAACGGCGATGTCGCGCCGACATCGGTCACGGACCGGATAGAGAGAGAGGCGAACATCATCTGCATGAGGTCGCCTGAAATTGGAAAATATGACCTGTTACAGGCTCAATCGGAGGGCAGATTTGAGTATATTGATATGCGGGATGGATACACCACGTGGGTCGCTGATTTTCTGAGATCACAGGAGCTGGACGGGCTTCTGAGGGACTTCTATTCACAGCCGGACCACCACTTCATCCACAACGCCATGAACGGCGTTGCAAGGGGTTACATCGCAGATATCTTTGAGAAACTTGAAATCCCGCCTGAAGCGGTCTTTCAGATGGATTCGGAAAAGGACGAGCTTCTTGGGCTGAGGTTTTATGCGAATCCTGAAAAACAGTGGCTCCTCCCGACCATGGATCGGCTGAACCGGGTAGGCGCGCTCTTTGAGTGTGCAAACGACACCGATGGCGATCGGTGCGGCGGAATTCTTGATTCCGGCGGATTCACCAACCTGAACAAGCTCCTTGCCATGCTCTGTGATTTCACAATCAAGAGGCTCGGCTGGGAGAACCACATCGTGATACGCACAGGAACCACGTCAACAGCACTGGACGATGTGGTGAGCGCACTCAAACACGAGCACGACAACGAGGACGCAGACCGTGACATAAGAATCGACATACCGACGCCGGAATGGGATCAGATCAACTCGCTTGTCAGGCACCCGTTCTACAACCTCACACGAGTCGCAGACGATACCGAGTACGCGCTCAGCCTGCAGCGGTTCCCGTGCATCGTAACTGAGGTCGGGTTCAAATACATCTCCGCAGCGATTGCGAAGTACGATCTGCCAGCCGCAGTCGCGGGCGAGGAGAGTGGAGGTTTCACGATTAAACGGTTCCCTGACAAGGACGGAATCATCGGGATCTGCATGATCGCCTCCATGATCGCATGGCACAAAAAGCCGCCGGGAGAAATATGGAGGACGCATACGGAATTATATGGCAAAAAATTCGATGAACGGCTTGATATCTGGGCTCCGAATATCCCGAAGGAGACGATCATTAATTCGTGGCTCGATTGCCCACCCGAGAGCATTGCGGGGCAGAAGGTTCTTTGGGCTGGTGGCACGTACCACGACAAGGTCGAGTTTGTGCTGGAGGGTCCAGATCCGGATACGATCTCCCGCCTTCTTGTGCGGGCGTCCGGAACCGAGGAGATCAACAGGATATACATCGAGAGCGGCGATGAGATGACGCTGCGTGCAATTATGCAGGTAACGCTCGATCGGCTGAACGATCTCATAATCGAGGACGTCGGAAATGCCATGAGCTACCACGGGCTCGCTGATCGGATCGCATCGACCGGTATGACGTTCATGACGGAATCGGATAGAAATCGTTACTTTGCCGCGGTGCAAAAGAGGATGGATGTGCTTGCTGCGCGGGAGCACGAACACCCGGTTGTGATATATCGCAGGGTGCTGCGCCTGCTGACGCTCGAGATGGATCGGGATGTGAATGTGCGGCACGCCGCGTGGGGCGTTGACATCGGTGCAGAGTACTATCGCAGGATATTTGGCGCAGCTGAGACTGTCTGATAGTCCGGTCAGTCGGTAGGGAGCTGCATCGTCAATTAACTTTGCAGCTACCACTCATAGGCACAACCGAAATCCCAGTGAAATGCATCCTGAGACTTTTGTTCCTTGTGCCATCGCGTCTCTCGCGTCTTTCTCGTTATTGTTTTCCAATTTAACGAGAGGGACGCAAAAAGCATCGTTAACCCCCGTATTTTGTGCTGTTGCATATCCGACTGACCATTATACTTTTTTGGTTCCCTTAATTCCGAACATCATGAGTATAATTGATTCTGAGGTTTGTGAATTCTCACAACCCACCTATATCTCGCTTTAAAACCGCAACCCACCACCATCTCGCCATATCGACCAGATCCTTGCTGAACTGACCCGACACTCGGTAGATGCCTTTCTTGTTCGTGATCATCCCTGCGCCGAGCAGTTTGTTCCGCATGGCATAAAACGACGATCTGCTGACCCCAAATTCGTCCAGCAACCGGTGCCACTCATTCGTCCGGATTGGATTTCCTGATGCCTCCCGCTCAAGGATCATCTCAAGAAATCGCTCTGCTCTGATCGCTGTGCGCTCGTCCTGAAACAAGCGCCGCATCAACTCATAGAAAGGATCACGAGATGCGGTTACTCTCGCATTTGCGTCCGATCTGATGACGAAACTGGTCGAGGTGCGGGGAGCGTCCTTTACCAGCGTCATACAGCGGTCTGATGGTTCTCACTCGTAGATCTTCTTAAAACCGATCTCACAAGATCAACGTACTCCTCGCGCAGCGTGTAGACGATATGCGTCTTGTACGACTGTTTGTACGCACGCACGATGCCGAGCTTGGAATGGATGTATCCAACCATCGATGCCACTGTTTTGTGAGTAACATCGAACTTCTTTGAAAGCATGTCGTAGAGAGAGTCTACAGTCACGCTCCTGACCTTGAGGATAGTGTTCATGACGGCATATCTGATGCCGTTACTATCCAGCTCAAGGTATCGTTGTACCCGTCTCTTGATTTTCGATCGAAATGAACTCATACACATCACCCAATTAATTATTTCATATATATGGTATATATATGTTTCTCATAGCTGAGCAAATTTTGCTGCCTCACCAAGTTCCTCTTCAATACGCATGAGCTGATTGTACTTGGATGCTCGCTCTGATCTGGCTGGCGCGCCGGTCTTCAAAAGATCTGCGCCAACCGCAACAGCGACATCAGCGATTAGGTGGTCACACGTCTCAGCGGACCTGTGGCTCACGACCACCTGGTATCCGCTTCTATGCGCCAGTCTCGCTGCATCAAAGGCTTCTGACACGGTCCCTATCTGATTCAACTTGAGGAGTAGCGCATTTGCAGCTCCAACATCAATTCCACGCTGTAGCCGCTCGATGTTGGTCACAAATATATCGTCGCCGATCACGATTCGGTCTGTTGCCGATGTCAACGCAGCGAAATCCTCAAACGCATCTTCATGGAACGGATCCTCAATTACCAGGATCGGATACGTCTTTATCAGGTCGAGATAGTACTCAAGCATCTCGCCACTGTCAAGTGTGGTGCCATCGATTGTGTACTTGCCGTTCTCGAAGAATTCGGATGCAGCGGCATCGATTCCAACTGTGACCTCGGTTGTGGTGTAACCAGCCTCCTCGATAGCCGAGATGAGCGAATCGAACGCCTGGCTGGTGTGATCCATCGGCGGCGCATATCCGCCCTCATCGCCGACGTTGCCTGCGCCTGATCCATATTTCTTTGTCAGGATGCTCTTGAGTTCATGATATATCTCAGCTCCGATTCGTATCGATTCTGCGCACGTGGATGCGCCCCTTGGCTGGATCATGAACTCCTGAATCGCGAGTTCGTTTCCGGCATGCTCCCCCCCGTTCAACACATTCATGGTCGGGCACGGCAGCGTGTATGCGCCGGTGCCGCCGAGATATGTGTAGAGCGGAAGGTCTGCCGAATCCGCGGCAGCCTTCGCAACAGCCATCGAGACGCCAAGTATGGCGTTCGCGCCAAGATTCGATTTGCTAGGAGTGCCGTCCAGACCGATCATCATCAGGTCGATTGCGCGCTGATCGCGCACATCCATTCCGATGATCTCGCTTCTCAACACGGTGTTTACGTTCGCAACAGCCTTCAAAACACCTTTTCCACGATAACGGTCACCACCATCCCGGAGTTCAAGTGCCTCGTTCGTTCCTGTCGATGCGCCAGAGGGCACATCGGCACGCCCGAAACCGCTAGGTGTAGCAAGATCGACCTCGACAGTAGGGTTCCCGCGGGAATCAAGTATCTCTCTTGCATGTATGTATTCGATTGTATACGGCAATTATACCACTGAACCTATGAGTGCTATTCTGGTATATAATGTTGACTGATGCCATATTAGCAGCCCATGGCAGCCACCAACCTCCCGGGCGTGGGCATATATCACAGCTCACCTCTCGCCCTGAGATAATACAGCTCAAAACCGGCGAAAAACATCACGAGAAGAATCAGATAGCTCCACAACTCCTTTTCAACCTCTGCTTTGACGAGATCGGGCTCGAGTGTGCGCGCTTCCTCTGACATAATCGAGACCGAGAGATCCGACTCCAGAGGATCATAGAGATTTGTAGCAATATCCATTTTCCCGATCTGATAGTAGCCACAATCGTCAAAGAGCAGGTTATCCGTGCGAATTGCTCCGGAGGGCGTTCCCACGTCCTGTTCCCCGCCCAGCGGGTACGTCCTTCCTGTTTTGACGTTATATTCATCTATTCCGAGAACCCCGCTCATCCAGTCCACGACCTGCCTCCAGAAGATCGGATAATCGACTCTCGTGTGAAAATCGTTCCATCTCGAATCGCCCTCGCCGAATCCGGAATACAGAACGACACCGGCACCTGATTGCTGATATGCGAGCATCGAAGAGCCGTCGTCAGCATTTACAATAGAGTTGTTGAGTGGTTCGGTTTTGAGATGTCTGGTGACCGAGATATCGTCGAATGCGATGTCCTTCGTGAATTCCGTGGGAATCCCTTTGTTCAGAACAGTTGATCCAGCGCTCCCTGATGCGCGCATGCCCACCGGAAGCAACCCCTCCGTCTTGATCTTGCTGATGCCATCCGATGCAAGGATCGCAAGATCTCCGCCAGATCCGACAAACGACGCGAGATCATTGAACGTTCCCGGAAGAAGCGAATCCTTTGTGATGTTTCCGATAACAACGATGTCGTAATTTCCAAACTCCGGGAGAACAGGTGGTTTCACGACTGAACACTCAGTGTCAGGAAGAGAACCGATCGCTATTTTCGCAGGGGGGTTCGCATTCTCGCTTACGAAGAGTATCTTTCGTTTCGCAATCGCGGGGATTACTATGTATGCGCGATCGTCAACCGAGAGTGCGTCCCCGTGCTGCAATGCAACATCCGTCTCTCCTGGCTTGAGATCAGTGAGCGCGAAGAGCTCGCTTGAGTGCGCAGGTATCGTCACACGCTCTCCAAGGATATTTTTGCCGTTGCGGAGCACCTCAATCGGTATTGTCTTCGTGTCATCCATATAATTCTTTATATTGCAGAAATACTCGTATTTGTCCCCTTTTCGCTCCAGCTTTCCATACGTGATCCCGATGTTATCCGCGTCATTTCCTACCTGTTTGTAGACAACATCGATTCCAGCCGCATTTGCGAGCATCTTTGACGCTGATATCGCGCCTAAATCAACATTTGCGAAGTCAGAGATAACAACGATTGCTCCCTTCTCTTCTCCGCCCTCCCCGCCTTCAATCATACTCTTCGCAAGAATGATTGCGTCGCCAATGTTTGCAGTGGTTGCGCCCGGCTGGACACGTCGCAGCGTATCTTTTGCGTCGGCACGCCCCCCCCTCTGCAATGCGACGACCTGCTTGTTCTTTGCAAGAATGATACTCGTCTTCCCGCTTACGAACTTCTCTGCGGCTTGTCTCGCAAGATCGAACCTGCCCGGATCCTCAGCCTGCATCGATGCGGACGCGTCAAGGATGATTGCGGTGTGATCCGCGCGCACGGTCTCGGTTGCAAGGAAATACGGGGCGGCCATCGCAAGCGAAAGCAGGATCAGGAAGAGGAGTTGCATGAGCATCAAGGGATCCCTCACGATCTTGTTCAGCATCGTCTGATATCGATTTTCTCTTCGCTCCGCATCCATAATAAACATCAGCGAGGGGATATCGATCTCCTTTGGCTTTGGTTTGATCAGATACAGGATTACGATCGGGATGAGGCTTAAAAGAGCAAGAAGTGCCAGTGGATTTGCAAATGCCATACCTGTTCACCACATCCTCCGTCCATTCTCCTATCTCGCCTTCACAGTCTTGAAGAACGCGTCGAATATCGAAAGATCGGTTCCAAACGAGAAGAAATCAGCACCGATGTGCATGCAGGTCTCCCTTATCCCTCCGAAATGCAAATCAAGCTGCGTTTTATAGTCCTGTCTCAATTTCGGGCTGATGTACGTCTTTCTGATGTCGTTCGTCTCCATGTCGTATAATTTCACGTCGCCCTCGATTGAAAGGTCGTACTCGGCAGGATCATAAACCGAGATTACGATCAGGTCGTTCGGTGCGAGCCTGTAGAGTCCGGCACGTATCGAGTCGAGATCGGTCAAAAAGTCGGATATGATGACTACAAGCGACTTTGAGCGGATCATCTTGCTATACTGTGATGTGCAATGGTCGAATCTCGTTGTTCCCTGCAATTGAAGCTCGTTCAATCTGTCAATCGTGTGAAGCAGATACCCGCGCCCTCGTTTTGGAGGGGTGATGTCGATTTCCTCATCAAACGTAGATATTGCGAATTTTTCATTCTCTCTTGCCACAAGATACCCGAATCCGCACGCAAGCATCGCTGCATAGTCAAATTTTGTTGTGCCATCACTCGAACTCGAAAAATCCATGCTTTTGCTTGAATCGAGGAGTATGTGCGTTGTTACATTCTTCTCCTCCTCGAATTTGCGGATGTAGAGCTTCTCGGTCCTTCCGTACACCCTCCAGTCGATCGTCCTGATGTCATCGCCCGGCATGTACTCGCGGTACCCGACGATCTCGATTCCCTTGCCCTGCAAAACAGCACGCCTGCTGCCCGCATACACGCTCGAGACCCGCTTTCGCACCATGAGCGAGAACCGATTCAGCTGGTTGAAGAACTCGGTATCAATCATCGTTGCTTGAATATATGATCCGGATGTGATAAAGGCGATTGTTCGTTGGGTGACCGCAACCTTATTAAAGACCAGTTGAACAGGTTTACTGATGAAAATAACACATTTACTATTGATTGCGATCGCTACAATCTCGCTTTTAATATCGGGATGCGTCAGCACTGACTCCGCACTCACTGGCGAGCAGATTGCAAAGCAGATGGAAAACCAGCAAGACAGCGTGCAGGACCTCAGTTGCACTGTATCTATATCAGGCAACACAAGCGCCACCGGCGCAGCTGAGACTGTGGTCATGGAGTACGCTTACAAAAAGCCAGGCATGGCAAGGATGGAATACCTGGAGCCATCCGAGATTGCCGGGCAGGTCCTGGTCTCGAATGGTACCTACGCATGGGTATACAATCCTCTTGACAATTCAGTCAAGACGATGCCTATTCCTGAGCAGGAACAGACGGATAAGTCTATGATTGCTCAGTTCGTCGATGAATTAACGACTGCATACACGCTCGAACAGAGCGGATCCGGTACCGTTGCCGGACATGGATGCTACACGGTCACGGCAACTCCGACGGGGATGTCCATGCCGATGTCAATGGAGATATGGGTCGATAAAGGAACCTGGATGCCCCTCAAAATCGAGACACATCGGGACGGTGAACGTCTCATGGGAGTCGAGTACCAGAACCTGAGCGTCAACACGAACATTCCTGATAACATATTCAAGTTCGAGGCACCGGAAGGCGCAACCATCGAGTCGATGGACAGCATGGCTGATACGACTCCAGAATCGATGACGCTTGAGGATGCGCAGGCAGCAGTCACATTCGAGATCAAGGAACCCGCATACCTACCACAGGGTTACGAGATCAGCCAGATCATGGCAGCTCCGGCGTCCATGTCCGAGACGAGTGTTGCAATCATCTACACCAACAACACAACCGACGATGCCATGTCGCAACAGTTAACAGCAGTCCAGCTGGCGGAGAGCGCGTACAACGAATCCGTAACACAGCCGTCGCCCACAGGCGAGACCGAGACGGTAATGGTTCATGGGCAGAGTTGCAACATGACAATGATTGCAGGTCCGTTCGGTGAGACTCGTGTGCTTCAGTGGCATGATAACGAACGCTATTATATACTGGCTGGCTCACTCGATCAGGTGGAACTGATCAAGATTGCGGAATCGATCTGAGCAACAGCGATATCGATATCAAGATCCCAACAACTCCGAGGCACGCAGGCGCTCGCCCTCTGTGAGCGTTCTGTTGATCTCGGGGTGCCTGTGCGCCAGATACGCGGGTCGGTACTGAAACATCAGGTTGAACCTGACATTCGGTATCTGCTCGCGCACCCACTCGATGATCGGAGCGGTGCAACATTCAATGTGCCCGGGAAGCACGAGTTGCCGCAGCAGAATCTCCGAATCATCGTAAGCGCACAGGAAGTTTCTTGTGACCGTCTCCCAGTAATGATCGACATCCGAGTATCTCTTTGCACATGAGTCGTTCCCATACTTGAAGTCCCCGAGATAAACGTCCACGACCCCTGAGAGGAGCTTTGCAGCTTCTTCGGAGTGGTACATATTTGAGTTCCACACAACCGGCGTGTTCGTCGTTGTCTCGGCAAGAATTCGCAGTATGGTGTGGAGATGCGGTGTCGGGGTCACGAAATTCAGGTTTCTTGCACCGAGACTGTGCCTCAGCGAGATGGTTCGTGCAACCTCCTCTGGAAGAATCGGAACCCCCCTACCCGGATTGGTCGAGATCTCCCAGTTCTGGCAGTACACGCACGAGAATACGCAGCCTGAAAAAAAGATTGTGTGTGACGGCACGAGTTCGGATTCCTCCCCGTAATGAAGAAACTCTGATGAGTATCTCGATATCGCATCGATTCTGCAGTATCCGACCTGCCGCATCATCCGGTTTGCGCCGCATCTCCTATCGCAGAAATTACAGTCTTCCAGCATGCGAGCGGCAATCACATTCTTGAGGTCGAGCAGGGATCTCTCCTCCGGTCTTTTGCTCTTCTCCGACCTCTGCAATTCGTGCATCGCATCGCTGTGTACGCCCCAGAGATCGGCAAGCGTTGCATCAGGATCAAAATCTACAGGGAAGTTCTTCGCAACCAGAAACCGTGCCTGCTCAATTCCAGAAGCGATACGGTGATACCCAGGCAGTGTGTCCATGAGAATTGTTTGGACTGCTGGTTTGTAAATATTTGGGCTCTCTTACGTCTTTCGTGGTAATTAGCCGATAACCGAACCCGGTTCGTGGGTGATCCTATTGTACTATGCAGAGCCCTTATTGGTGATGGTGTGATAGTATTGCATGGTATTATATCTATTGCACCCACGACACCCGTTGCATCCACGACACTCATGAACCATTCCACAGAACCCGACCCGGAGACCGACACTGGCACCGACACCACCGCAACCACCGGGGAGTCCGGGTCAGGCAGATCGGGATTAACCGATGAGGAAGCAGTCCGCAGGCTTGCCGAACACGGGAGAAACGAGCTGGAACAAATCAAAATAGCAACGCCTCTTAAGATTCTTGCAAGCCAGTTCCTGGATTTCATGCTTCTTTTACTGATTATTGCGGCAGCCATATCGTTTCTGATTGGCGAACGCCTCGACGGCATTGTGATCACGGGATTTGTTCTCTTCAACGCAATACTTGGTTTTATCCAGGAATACCGTGCTCAGCGCGCTCTTGAAGCGCTAAAATCCATGATTTCGCCGCAGGCACGCGTGATACGGGGCGGTTCCGAGAAGATGCTGGATGCAGCAGAACTTGTGCCCGGCGATCTGATACTGCTCGCAGCAGGGGATCGTGTGCAGGCGGACGCCACAGTATCATCAGGGGAATTGCGGATGGATGAGTCCGCACTCACAGGGGAGTCGGTCCCTGTGAACCGCACCGCCGGAGATCTTGTGCAGGCAGGAACCATCGTGACCTACGGACGCGGGATGTGCGTGGTAACCGAGACCGGGATGAGGACCGCATTCGGTAAGATTGCTGCGATGGTGCAGACAGAGGAGCGAGAGACCCCGCTTCAGAAGCGGCTGGGCGAGCTTGCGAAATATCTCGGGGTTGCTGCGCTCGCAATATGCGTCGTAGTCTTCGCAACGGGAGTTATGAGTGGAATTGCGGCGAACACGATGTTTCTTGCATCGGTCAGTCTTGCTGTTGCCGCAGTTCCAGAGGGGCTGCCCGCTGTTGTCACGATCACGCTTGCGCTTGGCGTGCAGCGCATGGTCAAAAAGAATGCGATCATGAGGAAGCTTCAGGCAGTCGAGACGCTGGGCTGCGCAACCGTGATCTGTACAGACAAGACCGGCACGCTCACACAGAACGAGATGACCGTGCGGAGGATCTACGCGAACGAAACGATAATCGGGGTCACTGGCGAGGGATATGCGCCATCCGGAGACTTTGAATCGGAAAAAGAGATAAATAACGAATCATTACGGTTAACGCTTGAGATCGGAGCATTATGCAACGATTCATCCCTGGTACAACAGAGGGGCGGAGACGGGGACAAAGACAAAGACGGCGGCTGGAAGATTCTGGGCGATCCGACAGAGGGTGCACTGGTTGTTGCGGCAGCAAAGGCGGATATCGACCGACAGAATCTTGCAAGCCAGTATCCGCGGGTTTCCGAGGTTCCGTTTGACTCTGATCGCAAGCAGATGACGACAGTGCACGAGGATCTACACCAGACGTTCGGTTCTGCGTACGTTGCATGCGTCAAAGGTGCACCCGATTCGGTTCTCAAGATGTGTGGACACATCCACGGGACGGGAAAAAACGTCCGGATGACCGCGAATGACATGAGTGCGATCAGAAACGCACATCAGGAGATGACTGCGCATGCGCTTCGCGTGCTCGCACTCGCATACCGACCGCTCGATGATATAACCAAACAGGCAGAAGAGCACGAACGCGATCTGGTATTCGCGGGCATGGTGGGGATGATCGATCCGCCGCGCCCCGGTGTTAAGGAGGCGATTGCAACCTGCAGAAAAGCTGGAATCACAACAGTCATGATAACAGGTGACCACAGGGATACTGCAAGGGCGATTGCGCTTGACCTGGGCATTCTCGACGCAGAAAACCCGGAACAGATAGCAACAGGAGCTGATCTGGACGCTGGAACCGGGGATGGTGGGGGTGCTGGAACAGGAGATGGAGGGAGGGATGGAACGGAGGGGGGAATGGGCTGGGACGCACTGGTCTATGCGAGAACCTCACCAGCGCACAAGGTGCAGATCATAAAAGCGCTGCAGGACAGAGGCGAGATAGTGGCGATGACCGGTGACGGCGTGAACGACGCACCAGCGCTCAAGATGGCGGACATCGGCGTTGCGATGGGGGTTACCGGAACCGACGTGGCAAAAGAAGCAGCAGACATGGTCTTAACAGACGATAACTTCGTCTCGATCACGCACGCAGTCGAAGAAGGCAGAGGCATCTACGACAACATCAAAAAATTCATCAGATTCCAGTTATCCACCAACATCGGCGCAATACTGACCATCTTCACAGGGCTCCTCCTCTTCCAATCGCTGCCACTCGCACCGCTACAGATACTCTTCGTAAACCTGCTGATGGACGGTCCGCCCGCGCTCTCACTCTCAATGGAGCCGTACCACCAGACCATGAACCGCCCGCCAAGAGACCCGGATGAGTCGATCATAACAGGGGATGTGCTGAAGTTTATAACAGGTGCGGGAATATTGATGTTTCTCGGAACTATCCTCGTATTCTGGTATGCTCTCTCGCATGGATACGATGAAAAATATGCATGCACGCTCGCATTTACCACATTCGTCTTCTTCCAGCTCTTTAATGCGTTCAACTGTCGGTCGGAGCGCTATCCGTTGAGCACAATCGGGGTCTTCTCGAACCGCTATCTGATCGGTGCGGTTCTCCTGTGTGCCATGTTGCAGTTGTGCATCCTGTACATCTCGTCTCTGCAGTCGGTCTTCGGCACGGTCCCGCTGGGTCCACATGACTGGGCAATCGTGCTTGCGGTCTCTGCGATGGTCTTTGTGGTTGTTGAGGGCGCAAAGGTGGTGGTGTCGTGGCGGGCGCGATGACTGGCTTTTTTGCGTGGACTCCGGATTGCTGATATAAAATTATCAGACGACGGCGGGCTGATTTACTCAGAGATCGGATGTGATTCTTGATTTGCAGCGTGAATTATGATTTAGTAGGTGGGTGCGGATTCGCCCCAAAGTACCGTTTGTCCCCGTGCACAGTCTCAACGACCACGCCTTGCTCTGCAAGTTCCCGCAGATACTTCGCCGCCTCATTCCGGTGCATTTCAAGCGAGCCAGCGATCTGATCCAGTGTAAGCGGTCTCCGTTCCAAAAGTGGCAGGATATCTGCACGAACCTCGATTCGCGTCTCCGCGATGATCTCAACATCAAAATTCCCGACAAACGCTCCCTGTATCCGAACCATCTCATCCTCGTCCACAGGTCCAACATCCTCACGTGGCGGTCGCACAACAGTATTCAACTGAACCCGGTCAGGATTGATTGCGGAGATTGCGTCCGACAGCGCCGTTATTTCATAAGTTCCATCGTTTACGCCCCTCACAAACATAATCTCAAGCCAGAACTCACCTTCAAACGCCTCCCGAAACATCCTGAGTCCTTCGATGATCTGATCCACTGAAAGACTCTCATGTGGTTGATTCACAGCACGAAATACCGGAGCGGTGGCAGCATCCAGCGATGGCAGCACGACATCAGCGTTTGAGAGATCGCCCCTCACATCTTCTCGAAATAAGAGTGATCCATTGGTTATCACCGCAACAGGGATATCGGTCATCGTCTTGATCGTATCGATCATCTCACCGATACCCGAATGGAGCGTTGGCTCCCCTGATCCGGCAAAAGTGATATAATCGACATCGCCCTCCCCCTCTGATAAGAAATCCTCGATCTCACTCAAGACCAAATCGCTTGCAATATACTCCTGCCTCTGCACGGTCTTGTTCGTGGTTCGTCCGAGCTGGCAGTAGATGCAATCGAACGTACAGGTCTTGTACGGCGTGATATCCAGACCAAGTGACCTCCCGAGCCTGCGGGACGGCACAGGACCAAACAGGTGACTCATATCACCCAAAGGTAAACACCCTGCCAACGCCGTTCTTATGGTATGTGTCCGGGAATCTCGAGACGATCTCGCTTAGATGCTGGGTGCAGTGGCACGGAGAGAGGAATTCCACGTCATTCAGCAGATTATACTCGCTAAAACCGTGAAATCCTCCGATGATTCCGTATATTCCCCCAAATCCGGATGCTGCGTCCATGATCGCCTCGATTCCTGGGTGTGCACAACCTGTGAGTACGATCATGCCGTTCGTGGTTTTAAGCACCAGTGATTGCTCCCTTATGGATGTGCCAAGTTCTCCTGTGGTATACACCTGATCGCATATCTCTGCTGGTCCCTGTACCTCTATCACGGGATTTTTGATCTTGTTCTTAAACGACTCCGAGAATGACGTCAGCAGATAAACCCTGGCGTTGCGGTTCGTCCTGAGGAGGTCGGACAAGCCTCCTGTGTGATCCCAGTGTTCATGCGATAGCACGATCATCGTAGGGTCTTTGGGGTCAATTCCCAGTCTTCCCATATTGTGCAGCAAAATCGATCCGTCCCCGCCGGTGTCAAAGAGTATCCGCTCACCAGATACCTCTATTAAGCAGGAGAACCCCCATTCACTCGTAAGTCCGGTGACAGATGACTCCGGATATACTGCATTATCATATACTGTTGTGATCTTCATGTGACTTCCTCTCCGCCCCAACAGACGGAGCCTCATGATTCATTGATCTAACTTACGTTATATCCTGCGCATCGCCTCGGGAATGTACCTGACGACATCGGTTGCAAGCAGCCCGCATCCGAACTCCGAAGACGCGAGATCGCCTGCACTCCCTGCTATAAACGCACCTGCCGAAGCAGCGGCAGCCGCACCGTTTCTCGCAAAGATCGCCCCGATCACGCCCGCGAGCACATCGCCTGTGCCGCCGACAGTCATCCCTGCATTTCCTGTGTAATTCGTCCGGATCTCCTTTCCGTCCGATATGATGTCAATATGTCCTTTGAGAACTGTAACAACGCCGTTTCTTGCGGAAAAGTCCAGTACACGTCTGCATTGCTCGTCAAAGTCCGCTGCCACCTCTCCGCCCAGCAGTTGAAATTCGCGGGCATGTGGAGTTATGATCATTGCAACCTCCCGATTCGGGGGTGGCATCGCAATCGCATGCAGCGCATCGGCGTCGATTACGAACCGTGCTCCGGGATTTGACTCAATTATCTCTGATACCGTCTGCAGGGTCTCACTCTTGCGTCCGAGCCCCATTCCGATCACAACGACGTCATGCCTCTTAATCAGCGCACCTATCGCATCCAGATCAGCGTGCACCAGATAATCCCCGGATAATGCGTGAACGATCAAATCTGGTGAGAAACCCGCGATCACGGCAGCAGAACTTCGCGGTGCGGCAACCGTTACCCAGTCGGTACCGGCTCGCAGTGCTGCGAGTGCGGCAAGCGCAGGTGCACCGGTGAACGCGCCGCCTCCGATTATGAGCACCCTCCCGTTATCGCCTTTGTGCGACGTTGGGAATCGTTCAGGTGGCAGGTCGCCGCCCCCGATGATCCGTTCAGCCCTCTCGGGAATCCCGATATCAGCGACCACGATCTCGCCTGTGACCCCGGGATTTCCGGAGAGTCCTTCCTTTGTCCGATGAAATGTTATCGTGAGGTCTGCGTGCACAGACTTCTCAAAATGGTCCGGACCGGATCCGGATGGGACATCTACAGAGACGACGAACGCACCGGACGCATTGATCAGGTCAATTGCGCTTGATACCGGCTCACGAACGCTTCCATGCACACCTGTTCCGAGCATCGCATCGATCACAACATCAGCGCGGAGGTCTTGCAGTTCTGGTAGTTCGGACGAGTCCCTGATCTCACAAAGATCTGCGCCGAGATTCTCCAGTATCTGCCAGTTCCGACGCGCCTCGTCGGTTGCGATATTGTGGGCACGCCCGAGTAGGAGTACTCTCGGATTATAATTTAGAAGATGTCGTGCCGCAACAAACCCGTCGCCGCCGTTGTTACCTGTGCCCGCAATGATTATGATTGTGCTCTGTCCCATCGTGAGCTGCGCGAACCGTGCGCGAACCTCACGTGCAACAGATGCACCAGCATTCTCCATCAGTTGTAGGGGGATTAACCCGACCTCACTACAATTGACGTCGATTCTGCGCATCTCTGACGCGGTGATTCCGGTTTCGTTCTTCATATCGTACATATTATATGGCATGTGTTTAGCTGAGGCGAAAAAACCACGAGATTAACACAGAAATCTTGTGGTTAGCTAAACATGTACATTATGTGTGCGTGTCTCACTGCACTGTGATCGGAATCGCGTCGCTCTCCAGCTCCCGCATCGCTATGTCGATTGGGTCTCCTTCGTCGGGTCTGATCAGTACAGGTGCGCCCAGCGAGATCTGGAGCGCACGTGCGCCAACGATTCTGGCGCGTTCATATCGCGTATATCGTTTCAATGTGGTTGCAACCTCCTATTCCTGTATGTGGTTCATTACAGATAAACACTTCTTCGGTGGCAGCCTCCGGTCACACACACTCTGCTCCTGCTCACTCACTCAACTCCTGCCCGCCCCACTTCCGCAATCACGTTCTTCGCAATCTTCGGTCCGACGATCGCACCTATCCGCTTCTCGCCCGCATCCAGGAGCGATTCCGGTGTTGCATACCCGGAATCGTAGAGCTTTCTTGCACGCACCCGCCCAACGCCACGAACTCCTACAAGCCTGAGGAGTTCCGGTTTCACACCGTATTTCAGGCGATCTGTGAGATCCCTTGCAAGCTTCGTGTGCGGGCTTTTGATGTATCCGGATATCTGCGCAGTCGCATACATAATCCACTGCGCTGTATCCGAGATGCCCCGCACATCCCCGCCGCCGACACCGAATTTTGCCTCGATCTCCTTATCCTGCCTCTCTACGGTCCAGTCGAGGAGAAGAGCTGCGGTCTTGACCTCAGAGAGGAACCATTCATACCCGAAATCGGACTCGCTTGGAACCTCTGTGAACTCATTTTGCCGATCGGATGCGAAATTGTGGATCCACGCATAGTCCTTCTTGCGGAGGTAGAGGTTGCGAACATCCGGAGTTTTGCAGATCAGGTGGAGCAGTGTGAGATCGCTTGCCGAGTCGCATGAAACGAGTCCGTCAACGATGATTGCTGCGCCCAGCGGGTCGAGATAGAGCCGCGAGACCAGTCTTCCGAGAGGGGTCGCAAAGAGCGATTCCTCAGAGATTGTGATCATCTCATTCTCGCAGAGGAAATCAAGAACGTTGTCAACGATCTCTCGCAGGTACGGTTGTGAGGTATCTGGCGTTTTCTGCCCCCCTTGCCCCCTTTGCACCCCCTGCTGCGCTGCAAAGAACGTCAGCTTCAGAAAGTCCATCAGTTCATCGTGCGATTGCGCGAACATCCCCGCGATCGCAGAGAGGATGTGACTGCGGAGTGCGCTCTCGGTTCCGAGTTTCGACGCAATCTCCTCGGGATCTGACTCGATGTAGTGTTCAAGCAGACTCTCCATCTCCGGGTACGACTTTGCGATCAGTATGCTCTCGCCGGATGGATCGAGATGCGGGCGCCCGGCTCTGCCTGCCATCTGCTTGTATTCGAGGATCGGAATGGGCTGCATCCCGTAGTTCGGATCGTATCTGCGGTAACTCTTGATTATGACCCTTCTCGCCGGAAGATTCAGCCCGAAAGCGAGCGTTGGCGTGCATGCAATGACTTTGATTATGTTGTTGCGGAATCCGTCCTCAACGATTCGCCTGTGCTCCGGAAGGAGTCCCGCGTGGTGAAAAGCCGCCCCCCGCTCGATACAGTCTGCGAGCTTTCGTGCGGCATCGGTATCGGTTTCCCTGATCGTATCAGCGAAATCGGCAAGATCCGAATTATCCGGGAGTTTCAGAGCCTTTCCTACACGCACCGCTGTACTCACCGCATTTCTGCGGCTGCTGTCAAATATCAGGCACTGCCCGCCGCTATGCATCGTGTCAAGCACGAGTGCGATCACGGTGTCGCGGTGGCTCTGCGAGAGACCGACCTCGCTCTTGCTCCCTCTACCTCTGAAGTAGATGGTGTCGCCGAGAAATACGCCCTCACGCAGGTCAACGGGTCGCCAGTCCGATAATATGCACTCAGCATCGAGCCAGTCCGCGATCATCTGTGCATTCCCGACCGTTGCAGAGAGCGCGATTATGTGAATCTTCGGATTGATCCGGCGCAGTTTTGCGATTGTCACCTCGAGCGTCGGACCCCGGTCCGGTGAGTCGAGCAGATGAATCTCATCGACGATTAACGTTGTCAGACCATGGATCCACTCGGTCTCGTTTCTGAGGAGCGAGTCCGCTTTCTCTGATGTTGCGACGATTATGTCGTTGGATCCGAGGTACTCGTCCCTTGAATCGAAGTCTCCGGAAGATATCCCCGCACTGATCCCGAGATCGCTGAAGCCGGAGAACCGCTCGTACTTCTCGCTTGCGAGCGCCCTTAGCGGCACGATATACATCGCTTTTCCGCCGGATCTGATAGCATTGAGCATCGCAAGTTCTGCGAGTAGAGTCTTTCCTGATGCGGTCGGTATCGCGGCGAGGATGTTTCTTTCGCCGAGGAGCCCTCTCTTGACCGCCTCTGCCTGCGGCGGGTAGAGTTCGGTGATGCCAGTTTCTTCGTAGTACTTGATGATGTCTGGCGGAAGCGGGAGGTCTGATATCTTCATACAGGATTCTGTTTGGGGCGAGGGGATATAGGTATCGGCGAAGAAAGTAATCATTCATACTGGATTCTCAAATTTTCAGAACAATGTCGGGGGTGTGAAAGACGCAGCAAAGACAAAAATACCGACCTATATTTATCATGCTGACCAGTACGAGGGCGCGGTTACGACGACACTTCCTGATGGGACTGGGATATGGCCCCCTATATGCGAGACGTGAACATCGGGAATGCCGACCGACTGAAACGGATGCAGGGTATCACGGTTCTTGAGAGCAGTAGGGGAATTGAAGCTGTCGTGAAGAGGCACATCGAAGGGATTGGTGGGCGATCTGCCCAATTCTTCAGTTTATGGACCGATCAATCCTGCATGGGGGAAACTTCGGAGAACGGGTGGCGAAAAAAGCGGAGAGTGTGACCAATAGTGTCGGGACGCTCATGATTCTCGCATTGGTGAGCTACGCCGACACCATTGTTCCAAACGCCCTGCCATAGCAACTCAAAATGGAATTAACCACGGAGCTTGCAGAGAGGGGCTCTGCATGTTCCGCGGTTAAATAAGGTACTATCACACCTGATCCAGAACCTCTTTGATGAATTTGCCCTCGCCGACGTTTGCAATCACATTCCCAAGCCTCTCTCTGCCCGGCTTTGTCTTGTACTTGACAAGCGTCTTTGCAACCGCATCGATTAACCCGGGAATCTCTTCTTTCGTACAGAACGACTTCAAGAGTATCCCATCAGCAGGTCTTCTTGCATCGTTTGCGCCGATCCACATAGCGTATCCGCGTTCAACCTCGACTGCTGCTTCGTTCGGACATCCCCTGATACACCATCCACAGGTTATGCACTTGTCCTTATCAATTACCGCCTTTCCAAGAACGATTGAGATCGCATCGACCCTGCAGAGCTCGGCACACCGTCCACAGCCGTTACACTTCTCGGTATCGATCTCAGGGCGTACCTGCCCAATCAGACCGACGTCGTGGCGTTTGGATCGCACACAGTCGTTAGCACAGCCTGATATACCGATCTTCATCTTGTGTGGCGTCAGTCGCTGAGCAAACGCCATTGTGAGCTCTCCTGATAGTTTCTTGGTCTCGACAAGCCCTTCTGTACAGTAGTCCATCCCGACGCACGCTGAGACGTATCCCATCCCGATCGTTGCAAGACCGCTCGCGTATATCTCGCTCATCAGCGTATCCACGTTCGCGCCGGGAATGCCCTGTATCTCAACGCACTGCCTTGATGTGATCTCAAGTGTCCCATCGCCGTACTTCCTAGCAAGTTCAGCCACTTTCGCAAGCGTATCCGCACCGATGATCCCTGAATTGGTCTTTATCTTGACATAGAACGTGCCCTTGACCTCGCCCACGATACCTGGATAGTCTGATGCCCAGTAGAACTTGACCTTCTTACCTTCGTTGAGCCTACGAGCAAGTTCCCATTTGAACCGCTGCATCTTCAAGCCCGCAAACTCCTCGATTCTGTGAAGATCGATGTCCGGCTTTGTCTCTATGTATCCGGCATCCTCTGCCGCTTTGATTAACTCGACACCTTTTTGCGTCCTTCCCATGAGCGTTGTCCAGCCATTGCCAGAACCCATGTATCCTGCCGAGATGTCAGAGAGTTTGGAGACCGCATCCCTGCATATCACGCATCCGTCCTGAACACAGCCCGCGTCCCACAGGTCATTAAGATCGAAACCATGTTCGCCGGAATCGGTCGTTACAACCAGTTCGTCGAGATGTATGGCAGCTCTTCGGACATCGCTTATGGCAACACCCTTCTCTTCCATAAACGTTGCCAGCTTGTCATAGTTGAAGTTCTCGGTGCAGAACAATCCGATTACGTAAGCGATGTTCGGAACCTTGATCTTCTCGCCGTTCTCACCGACCTCGTAGCCGTGCGACATCATGCCTGGGAAGAACTGAGTCTTCCGAACTCCGTAGACGTGGCATGGCAGCCCGACAACAGCGGCATTCGTTATATCTTCTGCGTCTTTGATTGCTGAGAGCACAGGAACCGATGAGTATCTCGAGCCAGCAGAATCGAGTAGTTCTTCCTTTGACCTGACAACTCGTGAACTCGGTTTTCCTGCGTCACCGGTTGCGATAACGCCGTCGATCAAACCATTATCCATGCAGTACGAGAGAAGAGCGGTCACAGCGCCACCGTCCTGTCCCGCCTCCAGTACCTGCGGGTCGGTTGCTCGGGCAGCAACAAGCGTTTCATACTGCCCGAGCAGCGCTGGTGGTTTCGCTTTGAATCCAAAGATATTCGGACCGATCTTTGATGCAAAGGTGACCACGCGCTGGCAGACGTCCTTACACGCGCCCTGCCCGTTTCTCGGACACTCTTCTTTCAGCGCGGGACCGTCTTCTCTGAACTCGATTCTACCATTTGGACAGATCGCGGCACATGCGCCGCAGAATGTACACAATCCCGCGTCGACGACCTCGTCCCGCAGGAACCATTTATATTCTTCGTTTGCCATGATATTTACCCCTTATAGGATTCTGTTGCATACTCTGCTTATGTCTTTTCGTTGTTCACACCCCTATATAAAGATTTCGTAATACTGTTACGGATTTCGCTACACAATATTTTTATACCGTCAAGACGTAGTGATCATCATGGAAGATCATCGCAATCATGGTGTCAAGTGCTGGAGAAAAGAGTCGTGCGAAGGTCTACTCGAAACGCTTGCAGTCGATGACATTGACATGAAGATCATCGGGGTGTTGAGCGAGAACGCGAGGATGAGTAATGTCAATATCGCAAGCAAGATCAGTGTGAGTGAGGGAACTGTCAGACGAAGAATTGCTGAGCTGGCTAAAAATAAGGTAATAGAAGGTTTCGCCTTACTTCTTAATTGCGAAGAAGCGGAGAAGTGTATTAAGGCGTTCATGAGCATGGAAATTGCTGATTCTAACCTGCAGAGCGTTGCGGATGAACTGCTCAAGGATCATGAGCACATCATCGCCCTGTATCGCACAAACACACGATTCAATCTCTTATGCGAGGTTATGTTCAGGTCTATCATCGACTTGCAGGAGTTTATCGACAGATGTCACAAAATCGAGGGCGTTATAGACTTGGATGTGAAGCTGGTGATCGGATCGTACAAGATGTGCCTGTGGACAGGGATATGAGTTCCTGACGCAAGCATTGTGCAGGAACCCTCCCAGGACATAGTGGCGTGGGCGGGCTGGAATATACCTCAGCTCCTCACTACGCAAACCTGAGTATCTTCTTATCGTCAGCCGCAACCTTCGACATCGTCTGATTAACAGCACCACCGAAGACCTTGCCCATGATGCCAATATTCATCGACGCAACGTACGTACCACCATCCAACTTCTCGTAGACTGCGACAGAACAGGGCATCATAACAGCAACGTATTTGGTGTCATCTGCCATCAGGAGTCCTGTTGCATACGCTATCTGGCACATCTGAATGACATTGATTCTGCCGATATCACCTTTACCTGAATCTATGGCAGACTTTTGGAAGTCATATACCTTCGAAACCTTCCAGCCTTCCCTCTCCGTATTTGCGACGATTGTATCAACAGTCGTGTCGAAGTCGTGAGGGCTCTTCTCTTCGTGAATCATCAAACTCGGTGCCGCCATCTTCATGACGAGCGCCATGACGATAATTCCAATGATAAAACCTCCGGCAGCAAAACCAATTATTTTAATTATATCTATATCTATATCTACCTCTTGTTAGTAAAAATAAAAGACAGTGGCTGAACAGAATCGTTCACCACTACGTTGTTCATCCAGTCAGTTCCGCCTTCGCAGCAGATACACCACAGCCATAAGCCCGCCGAGTGCGGGAATAATCCCGAAACCGGGTGTATCTTCGCCTGCAACGCCTGCACTTGCCAGATCCTCTTTCTCCTCATCTATTCGACTCTTTGCCGAGAAGCCGACAAAGTTAAAGTCATCGCCCGGCTTTGTTGCACTGACCAGGTCTCCGGATGCGTCCTTCTCGACCTCATATCCGAGCGCCTCGAAGTCGATGACGTGGTCTTCGTGACAGTCCTTGCATGTCAGCGCATCCTCTTTCGGCGATACTCCATGGAAGAGCCCCATGTATCGTTCGGTGTCCACATACTGGACCGGGTCGTAGATCTTGCCGGTCGCTACAAAGATCGCCTTAGTCATGTTGCCCGTCTCCTTAACAGTCTTGTGCCTGTACGGCAGCAGGTGCGTACCATCCCATGACTGTCTGCCCTGATGAAACCTTGCTGCGTATATCTTGGATGCAGGATCGCCGATTTCGCCAACAGGCTTTGCCATCATCACAGCCCCACTGGAACCACGCACAACCGGATCTGCGAGATCAACGATCTCAGACATCCGGTTCCACCAGACATGAATCGGTGCAGGATTGCTCTCGCGAACGGTCGTCAAGTGATACAGGTTTCCCTCGCCAAGATACGTATCTCCCCAGTCACGTGACATCTCAACAGTCTGCACCTTGCCATACGTTGTGACGTGACATGCGGTGCAGTATATCCTGTCTGTGTGCTTGTTGTACATCGACCCCTCTGGATGTGGTTTACTGCCGTGACATCTCTTATCGTCACAGGTGACCGGGACCTCGGTATCATCGACACGCATGTCCATGCCCCTGCCTGACACATGATGATCCACGAACGTGTGACAGTCTTGACATGCCATGCCAGTGCTCATGTGGACATCGAGGTCTCGTGAGACCCCGTCTGCACCCATCACAAGTTCGAGATTGCCCCGCTTGTTGTTGTCTCCACCACTCGCCAGTGCATGGCAGCGCAGGCACATCTCACGCGTCGGCAGTCCGACATTCCGGGCTGCTTCCGTCGCATCAATCGATGGATCAGGACCTGACGCGGTCTTCTTGTAGTTTGGTGCGTGACAGATCAGGCAGTCAATCTTCTCAACCGAAAAATCGTGTTCGGATAAGCCATAGCCAGCGTGGCACTTACCACACAGGGCTTCATTCGATTTCACGGCGATGCAGAAATCGTTTATACCAACGAGTTTGCCCGTCATATTGCCTTCCTTTCCGACAACGTGTGTTGCCTCGCCCATCCACGTATTATGAATCGAGGTTGCGAAATCCTCGCCTTCCTGCTGGTGGCACGCAAGACAGGTCTCGGAACCGGTGTATTCATCGATTCCGGCGTGCATCCCGGCGGATGCAGCCGATACGGTTGATGCGATCAGTGCACAGCATAACATAACAAGGAGTGACTTTGCTACTGTTTTGGTGCCGGACACAGGTTGCATGTTATATATTTCTTTCATTATACATCCCTTCTATCTCTGAATCTCTTTTGCCTATTACAACATAATGATGTCTGATACGATAAACTACTTAAGATTTTTGATGATAGGATATATTTTACGATTATCGTAAAACAGTCGCGCCAGGTGGATCATCCAACTTCTGGCTTACTGATATCTCAGTGGAAGTGTTCCAAAACTCAATTTGTTGTGGGGTGTTTTACTCTGAGTTAGCATGTTCATGAGCGTCTTTATTGCCATCTCTTAATCAGCGAATGCGCAAAGCTTCGGCGCAGCCATTCCCAACCAAACACCACAAACTGGGGTATTTCGATAACAGTGAGCACTTTACGGGTTACCAGCATATAGCCAACAGAAGTATATAAAATCTATTATTATATATTATAGAAAATTAACCGCCAAGGACACATAAGAATACAGAGTTTTCCCGATCATACGTTCAGATCTATCATCGAATTGCAGGAGTTTATCGATAGATGTCACAAAATCGAGGGCGTTATAGACTCGGACGTGAAGATGGTGATCGGATCGTACAAGAACTGCCTGTAGACCCGGATATGGCTGCTCTTTGCTGTTTGACCATAATCGACCGTACCGTTGCGTAATTCTCTGCACAATGTCCGGATAAGCCGAAGCAAAGAATGGTCAACGCAGCCTCAGCATCCTTGTTACGTGGTAAATAATAACCCCCACAATCGAACAAATCACAAGAGCCACGACATACCCGTTTATTCCGCTCCATATACCCAGAGCCACATTAATATCGGTTAGTACTATGCAAAAAAAGAGCAGATTGACGATAATTCCGGTAGCAAAGAGTAAATCGCTTGCCAGAACGTATAATTCATCTCTCGCCTCATCTGAAAGCGTTTTTAGATCGACAGGGAAGTTGCACATCCCGGGGTAGCGCACCATCAGAAGAGAGATTACGAGCAGCAACGCGACCAAACCGGTCTGGACCGCGGGTACGAAGAAGATTGTGCTCTTGTTCCCCCACGAATCAGTTGGTCCGTGAAGACCGTAATGTGTTGGAGCTTCTTCGGGAAGTTGGGGATAGTAATGAAGGACAATTGTCCATGATGCAACGACCAGAAGCAGATTCAGAAGTATCGACAGTATCAGTACTGATGTCCGTTTCGTGATCGGAATCGTCCCCACCCACCCGATCCGAAGTTTCGCGTTTTACCCGACGACCTGTACATCAGAGACACGCAACGTCGGCACAACGATATCTCCGACAGCACGGACGTCCGTTCCTGCACCATCAATCTTTTTGAGCAGGTCAAAGATATTTCCGGCGATCATAAGCGATTTTATCGGCTTTGTAACCGCCCCATTCTCTACCAGAAAAGAATTGCGGGCTTCTATTGAGAAGTCCCCTGAATACTGGTTTGCGGTGTGTGCGCCGATCACCGAGTGAATCAATACGCCGCTCGTTGTCTCCGCGACAACATCGCTTGCAGGATACCCAAGCACAAGATTGCGCACGCCGATTGCCGGTGTTGTGCCATACCCGGAGCGCACCGCATTTCCCGTGCTCACAATGTCGGTCTCGGCATCTGCCTTTCCTGCCGTGTACGCATCATACAGGTGCCCCTCCAGAATCCCGTCTTTGAGAATCATTGTCTTCTGCGATGGCGTTCCCTCGTCGTCAGCCTGCGCAGTTCCGATTCCGCACCTGCGCAAGCCATCATCGGTGATACTCAGTTCATCTGCTCCGACCTCTGCTCCGACCTCCGAGAGCATCGACCGCCCTTTCTGCACGTTATCCGCGCTCAGTGATGGTGTGAACGCGTATTCGAGGATGTCGGCGATTGCGAGCGGACTAAAGAGAACCGTCATCTTTTTGGTCTCTATGGTCCCGCCGTGCAATGACTGCTTCGCAAGCTCGCCTGCACGCCTCCCGATCTCGAATGTATCGATATCAAGACTTCTTGAGACGTCAAAGTCATAAGCAGTGGATATACCTGCCCCGTCCTTCACGATGCACTCGATGAATGCGGAGATCGATGTACCCTCCTCGGTATGCTCGATACCGTTAGTATTCCTGATGTGACTTGTACCAGTCGAGACTGCGAGCCCGCCCGATGTCGGGGTTGCGCCTGTGGACGTAACGCCACGGATCATCGCGACAGCAAGCTCGACGCATCGAGAGAGTTCGATTGCGGCGATATCGGAATCGAATACACCGTGAACCGCCGGGTATGCGCCGCGGGTTGGCAGGCTGCTCCAGTCCGGGTCTGGCTGGGATGCACGTGCCGAGGTCACCGCGAGTTCGGATGCATGCCCGATCGTCTTTTCATCGTTTGTGCTCGCAAATCCGACAGCACCAGCGACGATGGCGCGGATTCCGATACCACGTGTGAGCGACTCACTGGCGTACTCGATCTGCTCGAGCTTTGTTGCGATACTCACCGACCGGTCCGTGGTGCAGTACACCTCGACCTCATCCGCACCGGCACGAGATGCGCATTCGAGCGCCCGGGATGCTGCGAAGATCATGGGATATGGTTGTTGTGTGATCGGCATAAGGCTTTTGCACAGCCCAGCTCCTATTACATCAAGATCAAACTGCGACACAATCGTGGACGCAATCGAGGAACATACTCAACACGATGTGGTAGAAACCACAAGATTGCACAGGCTGCGAAACAGCGGCGCAGCCATCTCCACAAGATTTCTGTGTCAATCTTGTGTAATCCCGTGGTTGTATATGCGGACATCCACACAATATTGAGTAAGTACCAATCAAGGACATAATTGAGGAGGACGACGCAATTCCAACAATCAGCGAAAAGATACTGAGCCGGGCATCAGAGACCGATGCCATGGCTGGCGACTTCGTGCTCGCAAATATCGACTGTGCGATGGCGCACGACGGAACGAGCGTGCTAGCTGTCAAGGCATTCACAGAAATGGGTGCAGACAGGGTCTGGAATCCCGACCGGATCGTGATCCCGTTTGATCACATCATCCCATCAAACAAGGAGACCACATCAGAGCTTCAGCGCATGATACGGGAGTGGGCGCGAAATCAGGGAATCTCCAACCTGTTCGAGATCGGTGAGGGTATCTGTCACCAAGTCATGGCAGAGCGGTTCGCACGCCCCGGAATGCTGATCGTCGGCGCAGACTCGCACTCATGCACATACGGGGCAATCGGAGCGTTCGGAACAGGGATCGGTGCAACCGAGATGGCAGAGGTCTTCGCATCGGGAAAGCTCTGGTTCAAGGTGCCGCAGTCGATCAGAATCACGGTGGACGGCACGTTCCCTGATATGGTGAGCGCAAAGGACGTTACACTGCATATTATATGCAGAGTCGGCGCAGGGGGTGCAACATACAAGGCGATTGAGTATTATGGCGAAACGATCAATCATCTCTCGATTGCAGGCAGAATGACACTCTGCAACATGGGTGTTGAGATGGGTGCAAAGGCAGGAATCGTCCCTCCGGACGATGTGACGTTCGGTTTTACAAAAGAGCAATCCAATTGCGTCTATGCCGACTCTGATGCGACGTACGTTGACGAACTCTTCTTTGATGTGGCAGATCTTGAGCCGCAGGTCGCACTCCCCCATGCGGTGGATAACGTGCATCCTGTGACCGACGTTCTGGGGACCCCTGTTGATCAGGTCTTTATCGGATCGTGCACGAACGGCAGGCTCGATGACCTGAACGCGGCTGCGGAGATCCTTCGCGGGAAGCATGTCGCTGTTCGGACGATCATTGCGCCCGCATCCAGATCGGTGCTTCTGGCGGCAATTGAGACCGGGGTTGCAAGCACCCTCCTTTCAGCGGGCGCTGTGATACTCCCACCCGGGTGCGGTCCGTGCCTTGGTGCGCATCAGGGCGTGCTCGGCGAGGGCGAGGTCTGCCTCTCGACAGCCAACCGCAACTTCAAAGGAAGGATGGGCACAGGCGGGTTCATCTATCTTGCATCGCCAGAGACCGCGGCTGTGACTGCGCTTGCGGGGGAGATCGCGGATCCGCGGGAGATTTTCACTTCTTTTCAGTGCCCATAAACCCTGCTTCTTTTATCCACTCTAAAGACCAGAATTGTATCATCTTCCGGAATGACCCGATAAAGCACCCTGAAATCTCCAATCCGGATCCTGTAAACATCTTTTTCCCCTTTTAATTTCTTAACATCCGAAGGAAACGGATCATTCCCGAGTTTCTTTATTCTTTTAAAAACTCTTTCCTTGCTACCTTTCTCCAATTTTGATAGAAACTTCAGGGCTTTTGTTCCGAATTCTATCTTCATAACCCAAGAATCCTTTCAGCATCTTCTAAAGACGTTGTTTTGCCTGCAGCATACTCTTTCAT